>JACXTT010000212.1_pt1 | contig 94340 bp, 68 predicted proteins | sample 9270951 | NCBI WGS metagenome assembly JACXTT01 (sample SAMN15532306, study PRJNA645909) | rock metagenome | isolation source: weathered quartz diorite | place: Puerto Rico | collected 2017-06-21 | reverse complement strand
CGAAGCGAAACCCATGCCAGTCGCAGCTCCGGAGGAATCCACAGTCATAAAACTGAGAAACTTCCGTTCAGGTTCCGCGGCGCTCCAAACCCTGGAACCTACCATGCAGGCTCAAAAAGCGGACAGGTTTAGCTCCGCACCCACGTTATGAAAAATCACCAGTTTGGTCGCTTTTTAGGGACTATATCAGGAGATCTGAAATTATGAAAATAAAATGACGAGAACTCGGGAGCGGCATGTCTGAAAAATCTAGCTTGGTTAACTTTTAACCGGCTAGGGGTTGATTTTTAACCCTTCTCAAGCTTATATTTGCGGCACAGGTACTTCATGCGTTGCGAATCGAGGTGGAGCAAGCTCGCAGCCGCAGATTTCTTTCCTCCGGTGCGCCGAAGAGCGGCGTTGATGTAGGCAAGTTCGATTCGCTGCATCTCGGAATCAAAATCCACCCCATCCTCGGGAATGAGAATCGCTTCCTGGCTGGCAGCACTGCAAGAAAGGAGGCTTTGGGGGAGCTGCTCTGCCGTAATGACCGGGCTGTCGTTCATCACGACCAGACGCTGAACGATGTTCTCCAGCTCTCGAACATTTCCGGGCCAGGGATAGTCTTCGAGAATCTCCATTACGTCGGGCTGAACCCTCTTGACTGGCTTCTTGGCCGACGCGCAGTAGATGCGCAAAAAGTGATTCACGAGGAGAGGCAGATCCCCCTCGCGCTCGCGGAGCGGAGGAACCAAGATGGGTACCACGTTGATGCGGTAATAGAGGTCTTCCCGAAAGCGGCCTTTTCGCACCACATCTTCCAGGTCGTCATTGGTAGCGCAGATGAGCCGGAAATCGATCTTTTTTGTGGACCTGCCGCCGAGCCGCTGGACGCTGTGCTCTTGCAGCACGCGCAAAAGCTTGCTCTGTAATCCCGGATTTAGAGTCGTAATTTCATCAAGGAACAAGGTCCCGGTATCCGCGGTCTCAATGAGGCCGGCTCGCGGCTGGTCGGCTCCTGTGAAAGCACCTTTCTCATAGCCGAACAGTTCGGATTCAATGAGGGTTTCGGGCAAAGCGGAGCAATTCAAACAAACGTAGGGACTATCCGCTCGACTACCCGACTGCACGATGGCCTGCGCGATCAGCTCCTTACCTGTTCCGCTCTCCCCTCGCAAGACGACGCTGGTGGCGCTGTCCGCAACCGCTACAATGGCTTGATACACCTTCTGCATTGAGGGGCTTCCGCCGATGAGCGAGCCGAACGCGGATTTGTTCTCGGCTTGCTCGACCAGCCTGCGGCCTTCCATCTCGAGAGCACGCTTCTCAATCGCCCGGGTGATGACCACGTGAAGCTCGGCATAGTTCACCGGGGCGAGAAAAAACTCGTCGCCCCCCGCCCTGCTGGCACGCAGGGGAATCGTGCGGTCATTGGACTTGCTCATCGTGACCAGAACGACCTCTTCACGCAGGGCTCGGATTTCTTTAAGGACATCAATGCCGTCTACCGCCCCATCTCCAATGCTGTCCAGATCAAACAGGATGGCGTGAATCGCAGGATCTTCCACGACAGACTTTATCTGCTCTTCAGTGGTCGCAAGAGTCGTCTTAAAGGTAGACGCCAGAAACCGGCGCATATCGGGAAATGCAGCTTCTTCCACGGAAATAATGGCGAGCGCGTACTGTTCCTGAGGAATCGGGCTTAATGCGGGCGTCATCTTCCGACCTAAGTGATTGGGATTATAGGAGAAGGAGGCTCCGTGGTAAAGGAGTAGTGTGGGGTCATAGGGAAGTACACGACCGTGTTTGTAAGGATCAAGATGTGGCTTCGAGGGCCGACCCCAACCTGGTCCCCACGGCGACAGGGAGACAGTCCTTATCAGGGCCAGGCACTTCGTGCAACGGTCTGCAGACTTACGGAGTGCCGATCAGAAAGAGAATCGCAGCGAAACCTGGCCGATCCTCGGGTCAAAGGTGGAAGTAACCTGGCCGAGTTGCGGAGAGAATACGGCTGCCGGACCGGTCGGAGGGTTTTGCCATTCCGTGTGATTCAGAATGTTGAAAAACTCGCCGCGCACAATCATCTCCACGCGTTCGCCGAAGAGTTTCGTTCGCTTCTCCAAAGACAAGTCAAAATTGACTCTCCCAGGTCCACGGAAAAAGTTTCTGCCCAATGTGCCGTAGGTGAATGCTGGGCAAGAAATCGTTGAGTCCAGGTAGCAAGGTGGCACAGCAAGGTTGCTTGGATTGAAGGCGAAGTGCCCCGTGACCTGAGTGGGATTTCCGCTGGCATCGGGCACGCCTGGGATCGTAATTGTTTGAACTTGATGTGGATCCAGCGTCTGGGGCGCGCCGCCCACCCAATTGGGCTTCACAAGATTTGCATCACCCGCTCCGGATGGGTCAGTGGCACCGAACACCGATAGGCCAGCGTTAACATCCATGGGAAGGCCGGACTGTACGAACACGATTGGGTACAAACTCCAGCCCTGAGTGAGCGCTTTAGGACCATTCGAAAATAGATGCGCGAAAGGCAACTCCCACCCTCCGCTGAGGACCAAACGGTTGCGAACATCCGAATCACCGGAAGCATAGAATTCATGATGGTTGTACGCAGGCACTTGTTGGGTATTTCGAAACTGCCCACTCGAATAATCAAGCTCGTGGGACCAGGTATAAGAAAGGGTAAAGAAGGTACTGCCGAGGGAATGCCAGTCGCCCAAACGCTTCGTCAGGCTCGCCAGCAGAGCATTATAGTTTGCGTTGGCGCCGTTGCCAGTGCCATCTGCAAAACCCCAAGCGCCCGGGATATTCAGGTTCGCCTGCTCATTCAAAACCCGGACACCGGTTTTCAAGTCAATGGGATCTTGGTCGATTACCGTGGTCAGTTTGTGGGACGAGCTTCCAATATAGCCGACCTCTGCAACCAGACCACTTCCCAACTGCCGCTGCACGCTGAGGTTGTACTGGTAGATGTAGGGTGTAACTACATGAGGACTATTGAGAACACTAGATGGACCAAAGGGCAAAAATCCCACGGCACCAAAGTCGAGCTGCTGCGGCGAAGGCAATGAGCTAGAGGGAAACGGATTCCTTATACCGAATAAGGGATTTCCGAACTGGTCGAAGTTGAACACGAATGCATGCTGGTAAGGTTGCGACATGAGAGGGCTTGGCCCATTTGGAAGCTCGGAACCGAGAAAATTGAAAAAAGTGGCCGCGAAGAAGGGAGGGGTGCCGTTCTGGAATTGATTGTCCAGGCCTAGGAGCACGTCATAGAAGATGCCGAAGCCGCCGCGAACGCTGGTTTTCCCGTTGCCAAGCGGATCCCAGGCAAAGCCGATCCTCGGAGCCCAATTGTTCTTATCAGGAAATGGAATGCCACTGGATGTCCCTGGATCACCTGTAAAGACGAGCCCAGTCGGTGCATTGGGATACCTCAGCGATTGCACTCCCGGGAGGATCATGTACTGACGCTTTTGCGGGTCGGACTTTGGAGTGTTGTACTCGTATCGGACTCCGAGGGTTAGAACCAGCCGCGACGTGACTTTCCATTCGTCCTGTGCAAATACAGAGTACTGGTGGCTACGAATCGCGCTAAACCCTCTGGGGAATTGCTCGAAGAAGTCGGGCGCTCCCAACAAGAAATCGGCTCGATCATTTCCGCTGCCGATGCCAAAGGGACCGTCAAAGCCAAATATGCCGTCCACTGCAAAATCAAAAAAAGCATTGTTTTGAACGATTCCTACGCCGCCGCCGAATTTCCAGGTGTGTCGCCCCCTGGTCCAACTCAGGGTGTCCGCATAAACGTATGTGGTATCGGCATAATAAGCGGGCCCATTGATATTGAAGCCTAGCTGAGGTCCGCTGACGTTCAAGAGAATCTGTGGAGGACCGGTCACCTGATCGGGAGTGACACCGACGGCCCCCAGATTGGCAGGCCCTGGAAGCTGTCTTGCTGGAAAATTCAGTGAATTCCCCGCTCGCTGCGCCGTCATGTGGAACTCATTCAGCATCATCTGGCTGATGGTCTTCGTATAGTTGAGATTTCCGAAATAGTTATCGAACTGATTCTTGCCGGGATAGCCGGGAACATTCGGCGCCTGACTCAGAAGAAAGGGGTACGCTACAGGATTATGGAATTTGGTGAGAGTCAGACTGATCCGGTCATTTTGCGTAGCATTGAAATCGAATTTGCTCGTGTACTCGTCGCGGTTGTCTTTGCCAGAGCCATTCGGAGTAAACGCTCCAGTGGGGGACGATGGAACAAGTCCGGCTGCGATATAAGCTTGCGCCACGGGGTTGATTTTTGCGGGATCAATGATGCCGTTCGCGGCGCTCCCGCCTTGAGGCACGAAAAAGGGATGGCTTGTGAGAAAACCGACGACACCCGGATCCGGACTACCGTTAGGGCCTGAGTGGGAGAAGTCGCCGTTCAATTCCGCGGGCGTGTAGACGGTTAGTGCGTTTCCAACCGTGACGCTGGTCTGCCGCTGGCCCTGATATCCAAAGAAGAAGAAGAAACGGTCCTTGCCGTTTACAAGTTTGGGTATCCTGATCGGGCCCCCAATGGTGCCTCCAAACTGATTGCGTTTCAGGACCGGGCGTGCCTGGATAGTACCGTTTGATTTGTTGAAGAAGTTGTTGGCGTTGAAGGCGTCATTTCGCAGGTAATCAAAAACGCTTCCGTGGATGTCGTTCGTCCCCGATTTGGTAACCACGCTGACGACGCCACCAGCACTGCGGCCGAATTCAGATGTGTAGTTGTTCGTTAAAATGCGGAATTCTGCCACGGTGTCGGGGTTGGGACTTACGACCGGCGCGCCGTAGGTCAAGGAGGTGTTGTTGCCGCCATCGAGCAGATAGGTAACGGAATCATCGCGGCCCCCCGCAACGCTAATACCACCAGTGGGAACGCCAGAACCACCGATTGGCAGCGGAGCAGCTTGGATCACGCCGGGCATGGTGAGAGCCAAATCGAGTGTGTTGCGGCCATTGAGGGGAAGATTTTGGACGGTCGCGCCCGTCACAGTTCCCCCAATCGTAGGGTTGACGGTTTCGACTTGTACAGCCGTGGCTTCTACCTTGACGACCTCGGCTACTGACCCGACTTTCATGTGGATGTCGATGCGCAGTGATTGGTTAATCTCGAGGGGCAATGCGGCCGTAACTGCCTTTGTAAATCCTTCATGCTCGGCGGCGACCGAGTAGGAGCCGATGGGAAGCTCAAGAACCTGGTAGGTGCCATCGCTACCGCTGACGGTTTCCCAGCGCGTGTTGGTCCCCATGTTCGTGACCGTCAGCTTTGTGCCGGCAATCGCGGCTCCCTGCGCATCCGTGACTGTTCCCACGATTCGCCCGGTGTTAGTCTGCGCCACCGCTGATACACCGCAAAGTAAAGCGCAACACAAAAGAATAGTCTGAATACTCGCGCTGCTCGGCCGTACACGCATACACTCTCCCCCTCTGGGAAGGCTGCTCGCCTCCCTCAAACCTTTCTTAATTTAAGCAACCTTATTCCTGCCACTGTCCCCGGGTCAAGAAATTCCCCCGGGCCCTGCATTAATTGCACAAATGTCTTAGTGTGGATTCTTGTTATCGGCGGGGTTAGCGTTCCAGACCACGCGGCCCCCCACCATCGTCCAGAGAACTTTGGTGTCTTTCATTTCTTCGGCAGGAACTGTCAGCACATCGCGATCCACCAAAGTGAGATCTGCCTGCTTTCCCGGCGCAATCGAACCGATCTTGTCAATCTGATTCATCGCGCGAGCAGAGTTGCGTGTATAGACATACAGCATCGCTTCCCGGGGCATCCGCTGCGAGGCGTCCAGGACACCCTCGGTCCCCTTTCGCGTCTCGGCTTCGTAAATCGCCCAGAAAACGTTTGGGCTGGAAACAAACCAGTCGCTGGCTCCAGAAATCGTGGCTCCAGCGTCAAGCATCGATCGAGCTGGATACTGCCACACATACAACCCCGGATCGACATAAGGTTTGACGAGTTCGATGGTGTCTTCTCCGGCCTGTGCCCACAACAACTGTAATGCCGCAATAGCGCCAAGCTGCCGGAATCGCGGGATATCCTCAGGATCGGCAAGCTGGACGTGAGTAAGAGTGTGGGGCAAGCCACTATTTCCATTGGCTTTGCGAGCTGCCTCAATGGCGTTCAGTGTTTCCTTAACGGCGCGGTCGCCGAGAGCATGCACGTGCACGATCAAGCCTTCCTTGTCTGCCGCGGTAACTAACGCCGAAAAACGCGTGGGATCAAATAACAGGTCGCCGGACCTGCCCGTGTTCCGATACGGCTTGGTAAGTGCGGCCGTTTGTGAGGGATACTCAACCACGCCGTCGGCAAACACTTTGAATCCCGGAATCGTTAGATTTGGCACGCCCTCGAATTCTTTCCGTAGCTTCTGGACCGCAACTATCTCCTGCGTGGGATCATTTCGCGGATTCACTTGGGGAAATGCAGCAACTGTTGCGGTAAGTTCACCCCGCTCAGCAAGATCTCGGTACGTTGTTAAGATTGGCCGATCCGCCAAGGGATCCAGCCAGGCCGTAATTCCCAGACTGTGCAGGTATCGGACGGCAGCGCGTCCAGCCTCCAGCCACTGCTCCTTAGTGGGTTGCGGCAGAACTGCCTGGATTTTGCGCAGGCCGTCGTCCACGGCAAAACCATTGGGCTCCATGTTGGGGCCCAATCCGTAATAAGCTCTTTGTGATTCCGAAAGCTTGCTCAAGAACTCTTTGGTGACCCCGGCCCTGCGGAGCAGATTGCGGTTGGCCCATCCTGTGTGACCATCGCTTCCCGCAAGATACACGGCTTGCTCTGCGTAAATTCCCGTGCTGAATTTTGCGTTGAGTTCCTCCGTCTTAGACCACAGGGCAAGAGGCATTCCGCTGATGTAGAGAATATCCCCGCGCATACCCCGCCCGCTCTTTTTAGCTTCGGCAGCAATGGCCACAAGATCGCCAAGGGAAACAGCACGACCGTTTACATCCGCACCGGCTAGAGAGAGACCTCCATGAATGGTGTGGACATGACTGTCTATGAGACCCGGAAGAAGCGTTTTCCCTTGCAGATCGATACTTTCGACACTTTCCCCAACCACGGCTGTAACGTCTGGATGGCTGCCTACCGCGAGGATCTTATCGCCCCGGATGGCCACTGCATCTGCGTACGGTCGATTGGTCTCAGCCGTAAAGACCTTGGCGTTATAGAAGACGCGGATCAGTTCAGACTTTTCTTGAGCCCGAGCGATGCACGCCGTGCAGAACAAAACAAGCAAGCCCAATAATGGGTATCCACGCCGAAAACTCAACATGAACTCCTCCTTAGTGCAATACCAAGAATACGACCCATCGGTTCACTTGCCGCTTTCAGGAATACCTGAGGGCCGTAGCAATTCCCCAAAGAACCTTTGTTACAGTATGAACGGGAATTTTCCAGTGGTGTATACGATGAAACGGTGAAATTGTACAGCAACGCGCGGCGGACACCGCTAATTACCTAGCTGAATCGATCCAGACTACAATGAAGTAGCGTGTGTGAGGTGTCCTTGCTCCCCTCCGGCAGGTTTCCCAAACTCACCCTGCTAATTGCGGGCTTTCTGGCGGCTCTTGTCCTCTTTGTCATTGAAGGAATTCATTCAGCCTCAAGGAGTCTCTTGCTCTCGGACCTCTTGCAGGCGGGAGTAGTCATCTGGGCTGCATGTTGTTCCTTTCATGTCGCTCGGCGGTCGGCCGGGGACCTGCGTTACCTTTGGATGTTGTTGTCCGTTTCCCTGTTCATTGCCGCCTCTGCGCAGTCGTTGGAATCCTATTATCAGAATATCTCCCACGTCACGGCCGCGGGGCCTTGGCCTTCTGACATTCTTTTCATTCTCTGGGTGGCGCCGGCGGTCTTGATGCTGTTCCCGAGGCCCGAAAGATCAAACGGAACTGATTGGGAGCAGCTCCTGGACTTTGCCCAGATGATCCTCGTGGCCCTCACTGCCTATCTTTACTTTTTCTATGTTACTTCGCGGTGGGATGCCGAGGGACCACAGATCGTCATTAAGATCCTACGGCTGCAATTGATACGTGACTTGCTGCTTGGCACAGGATATCTATTTCGGGCCGTCACTGTTGGTTCAAGCACAATCCGAACCTTCTTCAGTGGGATGGCTAGTATATTCCTTTTGGCGGGCGCCTCCGAGACTGTTTCACTCCTCCATCGGAGTCTCCCTCCAGCTCGAGCAAGCTGGACGGATTTCGTCTGGTGCACACCTTTCCTGTTCGTCGCTGTGTTCGCCGCTTGGTGGAATCCAGAAGAAGAAGGTAGTCTCCCCCAAGAAGATTCCAAGCGCCCGATAGCCGTCTTCGGCCAGGTTTTGCCCTTTTGCATACCGTTACTGGTCCTTGCGATGAGCAGACGCATTGCCACGGAACAGTTGACTATCGCGTGGGGAGCAGTGGCTGCATCTTTTCTGCTTTTCGCCACTCGCCATCTCGTCACAAACGAAAAACAACGTCGCGTCACCAACGAGCTTCGCATCGCCGAAGAAGCACATGGGCAATCCGCAGAGATGTTTTCGACTGCGTTCCGCTCGAGTCCTGATGCTATGGGCATCGGCTTGTTGCCAGATGCCAAATTCCTTGCGATCAACGACAGTTTTTTGCGTCTGACGGGCTATACGCAGGAGGAAGTGATTGGCAAGACAGGGGCCGATCTGCGCCTGTGGATTAACAAAGCTCAGCGCGCAACGGTCCTTGCAAGATTGCTGGCGGGAGAAGAAGTGAAGGAGGAAGAATTTCTTTTCCGCACTAAAAAGGGAGAGACTCTCACCTGTCAGCTCTCGGTCGCGCTAATTCGCCTAGCTGGAAAGCCGGCGGTTCTCTCAATGGTCCACGACATCACGGCACGGAAGCGGGCGGAAAAACTACTGCTTGCGAGCGAAGAGAAATTCCGCACTCTCGTGGAGAACATGGAAGTGGGCGTTATATTACTGGGGCCCAGATCCGAAATTCAGTTTGCAAATCTTGCGGCCCAGCAGATGTTGGGTGTCTCACTTGACCGGGTGCAAGGCCAGAAGAGCTCAGAAATTGACTTGATCGCGATTCGAGAAGATGGGACTGAAATCCCGACTTCACAGCATCCAGGACCTCGGGTGATCGAGACCCGGCAGCCGATTAGGAATGAAGTGATCGGTTGGCGCCGGCCAGACTCAGGTGAACTTTTCTGGTGTTTGGCGAATGCTGTGCCGCAGTTTAACCGGGATGGTTCCATAGCTGGGGTGATCGGCTCCTTTACCAACATCACGGAGCGCAAGCGAATCGAGGAGGCGCTGCACCAGCTTTCCAAACGCCTGCTTCAATTGCAAGACGAAGAGCGCCGACGCTTGGGCCGCGAGCTCCACGATAGCCTGGCGCAGAGCGTGCTGGCCGTGAATCTGAATTTGGCCCAGCTCGCGCAATCCCCAATAGCCCTCGATGACCGTTCCACTCACGCGCTTTCGGAAGCCCGCGGGATCCTCAAGGAAATGTCGCGCGAGATCCGAACCCTCTCTTATCTGTTGCATCCGCCACTGCTCGATGAACTCGGACTTGTATCGGCCATCAAGGAATATGCGCAAGGATTCAGCACCCGGAGCGGGATTCAGTTGGAAGTGGATCTTCAGGCGGGTTTTGGACGCCTGCCCCAGGAAACGGAGACGGCACTGTTCCGCATCGTGCAGGAAAGCCTTTCGAATATCCAGCGTCACTCCGGCAGCTTGACGGCCCAAATTCGCTTGCGCGAAGGTTCAACCAGCGTGACGCTCGAAGTGAGCGATCAAGGAGAAGGAATGAAAAAGTCTTCCGGTGAGCACCCGGATGACGGGGGAACGCGCTTGGGAGTCGGAATATTGGGTATGCGCGAACGGGTAGCCCAATTGGGAGGAACTATTGCCATCGATTCTAGTCCGTCGGGAACGACTGTGCGGGCTACAATTCCAGTGCAGGCCGAGGTCAGAGATGCTGATCCGAATCCTGGTAGCTGATGATCATCAAGTTGTCAGAACTGGACTCCGAACGCTCCTCGAGTCCAAGACGGGTTGGGAAGTTTGCGGGGAAGCAACTCAAGGTCGGGAGGCAGTCCAAAAAGCCGCTGAGCTAAAGCCGGACGTCGCTGTACTCGACATCGCCATGCCAATTCTCAACGGCGTGGAAGCCACTCGCCAGATTCGCAAACTCTCGCCTGATACGGCAGTCCTTATCTTGAGCATGCACGACTCTGAGCTCCTTGTCCGGGAGGTCCTCGAAGCCGGCGCGAAGGGCTATATCTTGAAGGATGATGCCGATCGCAATTTGCTGGCTGCCGTAGAGGCTCTTAGTCGTCAGAAAACCTATCTCTCTCCCCGCGTGGCCGAGGCGTTCGCCAAAGGCGGTTCACCGGCTGACCCGTCCGTCTCACCTGACCGCCCTCGCAGCCGCCTGACTCCACGTGAACGCGAGGTTGTCCAGCTTCTTGCGGAGGGGAAAAGCAATAAAGAAGTCGCCCAATACCTCGGAATTAGCGTAAAAACAGCGGAAACACACCGCGCAAATATAATGCTCAAACTCAATTTCCATTCCGTCACCGAACTCGTGCGCTACGCAGTTCGAAACCAGATTATCCAGGGCTAGAAAGACCTCCCTCTCCGTCTACAGGTAATTCCCTAGGGATTTCGCCGAATTCTATTCCCCTCCCACAAATTGCAGACTAGGCTGCGGGATTTGATCACTCAGCCGCCGACCGGAGTGTGTGATGGAACCCAAGAGTCGCCGAGTTCGCACCGTGGTCGCCGATAATTCGCGAACGGCTCTGCGGTCTGTTTGCAAATATCTGGAAGTCGTCGAAGACTTCGAAATCGTGGGTACCGCAAGAGACGGACTGGATGCACTGGCAAAAGTCAAACAACTCCGCCCGGAATTGGTGTTGATGGATCTGAGCATGCCTCGGATGAACGGACTCGAAGCGGCAAGGGAGTTAAAAAAAATCGACCCCGGTCTGCGAATAATTATATTCACGGAATTGAGCGGCTTATCCCTTCGGGAGGAATGCCTCCGCCGCGGGGCTGATGGCTTTCTAGAAAAAGGCGGAATTCCCGAGCAACTCATGCTGGAGGTTCGAAGGCTTTTTCCAACGAATTCATAATTGGGGCGATCACCAATAACTCCGTTCAAACTCAAGGAGTCGGCAACGTCAAGGCTAGTGAAGAAATTTGAGGTAGTAAGAACAGAGGGAGTCGAGAAAATGGCATCGAAGAAGATTCTGCTTGTGGATGATTCCTGCACCGCGCGGTTGGTGAACCGGATGATATTTAGTCAAAAATCCAACTACGTGCTGCTGAGCGCATCAGACGGGAAAGAAGCAGTTGAAACGGCACGGCGTGAAAAGCCGGACCTCATTCTGATGGACATCGTCATGCCTCGCATGACCGGACTCGAAGCTTGTCGCGTCCTGAAGAAAGACAGCGAAACCTCCCGCATTCCCGTTATTTTGCTGACCACGCGGGGTGAAGAGCAATACGTTCAGGAAGGTTACGCCAGCGGGTGCAGCGACTATTTGACCAAGCCTGTTAACGACACCGAACTTATAGACCTCTTGCAGGCGTACCTCGGCGAATAAAGCAATTTGGCTACGGTATTGAGGAACTTAGCGCGGAGCAGCAAGGAGAAGAGATGATCGGCACAGGGAATAGAAACCACCCGCCAGCCAGAGGGCGCCGAACGGGATCGCGTAACACATCTTCAGCCGTTGCCACGCAAACGCAAGAATTGCGGCGCCATGCCCATCAATTGTCCCTCCGTGATCAAATCGAGCGAAATCATTTTCTCCTGAAACGCTTGAACGCCGCGAGCGCGCGTCTCATACAGGCACTGGATGAAGGCGACGTCTACCCAGCAATCGCGGAAATCATCGCTAACCTGATCGGTTCAGAAGAAGTGGCAATATTTCACTACGATCCCTCCGACGAAAGCTTCTCCCTGGCCCGGTCTTGGGGCATCGACGAAGAAACTCTGCGGCAGTTCTCAACGGGCGCAGGGCTGATTGGCCGCGCAGCGCGGCAGGGAGCAACACAGTTTCGTGAGCGAGTAACTGATATCCCTCTCCGTCACCATGAGCAAAATCTAACCGCTTGCGTGGTTCTGAAGTCGAGCCGTGAAGTTGTCGGCGTCATCCCTATCCTTGGCCTTCTCCCGCAGAAAAATGGCCTGGAATGGGCGGACTTCGAACTCCTGAAATTTCTGGAAACCTACGGCGCAGTCGCCGTCCAGTTTCAGAAATTGCGCGAGAATCCGGTGGCGCCGTGAGAATCGAGTTCTCAATGAAAAATCGCGTGGCCTCCCTCCATTCATTACAACATGGCGAGAATCACAACGCTGCTCCGTCAAATCCACATTTTCTACATGCCGGTCAGGTCTTCGTTTCGGCAAAGAAACAATCCGTCGTCCTTATTCTGGGTTCCTGCGTGGCTGTGTGCATTTGGGACCAGTTAAACGCCATCGGGGGAGCGACTCATTACTTGCTGCCAACCTGGGACGGCCGGGGCACGGCTTCCGCGCGCTACGGCAACGTGGCAATTTCCATGCTGCTGCAACGACTTCTTGAAGAGGGAGCGGATCACAGGCAGCTTCGCGCCAAGATATTTGGAGGAGGCTGCGTGTTTGATTCCATGCGCGCACCAGCTTCAAACAAGGAACATCTGGGGAGCCGCAATGTCGAGATCGCCCACGAGATTCTTGCCAAGGAACACATCCCGATAGAATCCACCGAGGTCAACGCACATACCGGTCTAAGGATCCTATTCGAAACCGGAACAGGCGCCGCCACGGTTAACGCTTTGTAGAGGAACTATGGAAATCAGCCGCGAAATGTTGCTGCAATCGTTCCGGGAAGAGACCGAAGAATGTCTCGCACAGATGGAACAACTGCTCCTGGCGCTCGAAGTGCATCCCGACGATCGCGAACTGATTTCATCGCTGTTCCGGGCGGCCCACACAATCAAGGGCAACGCTTCCTTGCTCGAATTCAATGCACTTGCGCTATCCCTTCACACTCTCGAGGACACTTTGGATGGATTGCGAAACGGCGGCATCCATCTGTCCAAGGACCTGATGAATCTTCTTCTGCAGTCAGTGGACGCCCTCCGGCAAATGGCCAAGAGGGTGGCGGAAGGCAAGGAAAACGTTCTCCCTGCACATGAAAAATTGTTTGCGCGGATGGCCGAAATTTCGAAGGAATCCGAGACCAGCGAAACGCCCCCGATTTTCGAGACCTCCCCTGCGTCTCCTGGGGAATTCCCTGACCTCTCGGGCACTCCCAAGAATGCTGTCCACAGCTTGCGTGTCGACCTTGGCAGGTTGGATCGCATGATGAATCTTACCGTCGAGTATGCGATCGGCCAAGGCAGAATGCGGCGCATGCTCGAGGAAAAATATGCTTTCACTGCGAGCGGGCGCGAAGTCCTCGAGACACATCACGGACTGGAAGCCTTGTTCCTTGAGCTTCAGGAACTGGTGATGAAGGTCCGCATGGTCCCCGTCGGACCGGTTTTCCATCGCCTCGCCCGGAGCGTTCGAGACGCGGCACGGAAGAGCGGCAAGCTCGCCCGGATGCTCGTTGTGGGTGAAGACGTGGAAGTCGACACCACCATTCTTGAACATATCCATGATCCACTGATGCACATGATCCGGAATTCGGTGGACCATGGTTTGGAAACGCCGGAAGCCCGCCGCGCTATGGGAAAAGACCCTAGCGGAAAGATCGTCCTTCAAGCATTTCACGATTCCGGAAACATCGTTGTGCAGATCTCCGACGACGGGGCAGGCCTCGATCATGAGCGCATCGTCCAGCAAGCCCGAAGGCAAGGAATCATTCCCGATGGAGTCCGGCTCAGCGAAGCAGAGATTCATAATTTAATCTTTCAGCCGGGTTTTTCGACGGCCGACAAAGTGTCTGAACTTTCCGGCCGCGGCGTGGGTCTGGACGTGGTTCGCCGGAACGTGAACGCGCTGAGTGGCGTTATCCACGTCGAGAGCCGTAAAGGCCAGGGAACCGCCTTCACGATCCGCCTTCCCCTGACACTGGCCATCATCGATGGATTTGCCGTGAAAGTCGGAACGGAAACATATGTGATTCCGCTCAGTTCCGTCCAGGAGTGCCTGGAACTCCCACGTGAAAAGCACCTTTCAGAGCAGGGCGGGGTCATCAATTTGCGCGGCGAAGCTCTTCCTTATGTGCGGCTCCGCGATCTGTTCGGGATGCCCGGCGGCGCGCCAGCACGCGAAAAAATAATCGTTGTGGAATACCAGGGGGGTCGCGCAGGTCTTGCGGCGGATGAATTGTTGGGGGAGCAGCAGGCCGTAATCAAGCCGCTGGGTCGGCTATTTCGAGGAATTAGCGGTGTTTCCGGTTCGACGATTCTCGGCAATGGTCGCGTGGCTCTCATTCTCGATGTGCCCGCGCTTTGCGGAGAAGCGATTAGCAGCAGCACCGAAGTGGTTTCACGGTAGGGCCATTTGCAGGAAGTGCGAGGCGGCGTGGGCCGCACTCGAAACATTGTTTGAAGGAGCGTTTCATGTTGAAGAATATGTCCGTCGGAAAAAGGTTGGCGATCGGCTTCGGCTTGATCGTGTTGCTTCTCATTGCCATGGGCCTGAGCGGCTACTGGGGGATCGAGGCGATCTCAAGGGAAACTCTCAAGGTTCTCAACGGTGACGCCAAGATTGTAACTCTCTCCGCGCGCATCAAAGCCACTACACTGGAATTGCGCCGCTTTGAGAAGGATACCGAACTCAATATGGACGACGCGCAAGTCCGGAATGATTACGTCGCTAAATGGCGGGCGCAGCAGCAGAAATTGCACGATTTACTCGGCGAGCTCGACAAGTTTCCGCTTTCTACGGAGGACAGGCTGGCTGTGCAATCCATGCGCGATGACCTCGTTATCTATGAGGGAGGCTACGCGAAAGTTCTAAGCATGATTGAACAGGGTAAGCTGCATACGCCACAAGAGTGCAATCAGACCATTACCCAGTACAAAGACCCCATTCATCGCCTGGAAGGGGCGGCCACAGATGTTACGAATCGTCACGCCGAAGTGTTAGTGCCGATGGTCGAGCAGATCGCCAAGACCACTACCACGACCCTTGTAGTCTTCTCTTTCACCGCCATCTTCGTCAGCGTTCTGATCACCTTCGTCATCTCGCGTGGCATCACGAAACCCATTCAGCAGGTGGTTGAGGTCGTCGAAACCATCAGTGCCGGCGATCTCACCAAGACCATCAATACTGATCGCGGCGATGAGATTGGCCGTTTGCTTGGAGCGATGGCCAAGATGACCGGTAAGCTCAACGAAATGATCGGTGAAGTTCGCATGGGTGCCGGGTCCGTAAGCACGGCTGCCTCCCAGGTTGCTTCCTCGGCCAGTTCCGTCTCTCAAGGCACCAGCGAACAGGCTGCGGCCGTTGAGCAGGTAACCAGCAGCATGGAAGAGATGAACGCTTCCGTAGCGCAAAACGCGGAAAACAGCCGCAAGATGGAACAGATGGCTCGCAAGGGTGCTCAAGACGCCACCCAAAGCGGCCAGGCTGTCCAGGAAGCCGTTTCCGCGATGAAATTGATCGCTGAGAAAATTGCCGTCATCGAAGAGATTGCCTATCAAACCAACATGCTGGCGCTGAACGCTGCGATCGAGGCGGCCCGCGCCGGCGAACATGGCCGCGGCTTTGCCGTGGTTGCGAGCGAAGTGCGAAACCTTGCGGAACGTTGCCGCACGGCAGCCCAGGAAATCGGTGGCCTGGCCGCAGCCAACGTCCAGATCGCGGAACGTTCGGGAGGACTGTTGACCGAACTGGTTCCCTCGATTCAGAAGACCGCAGATCTCGTTCAGGAAGTGGCTTCCACGTCGCGAGAGCAAGCCGCGGGTGTGAACCAGATCAACGGCGCTATGAGTCAGGTCGGTCTAGTCACCCAACGCAATGCTGCGGGAGCCGAGGAACTCTCCAGTACGGCTGAGGAGCTCGCTTCGCAAGCAGAAGCCTTGCAGGACATGATCAGCTTCTTCCGCGTCAGCGCTGTTGGCGAGCACCGTATCGGCAAGAAGCGGAAGGCCGACAAGTCTCACTTTACAGACTCGAAGGAAGATGACACACACAGCACCTCTGCGCACGCTGCAAAACCGAACGGCGACTATGCAGAGTCGTTTGCCCGAATCTGAGCTGCGGAGGAACTCATGGAAATCAAAGAACAAGAAGGAGCCGTCCAGCAACAATACTTGACCTTTTTCCTAGCTGATGAGGAGTATGCCGTAAGCATTCAGCGCGTGAAGGAGATCATCGAATACACCCCGATCACCAAAGTGCCCAAGGTACCTGTATGGATTCGCGGCGTCATCAATCTCCGCGGGAATGTTGTTCCCGTGGTGGACCTCGCGGTTCGTTTTGGAATGGAGGAACACCCAGTAACCAAGACAACCTGCATCGTCATCGTTGAAGTGGAGCAGGGGACTGAGCGCACCATAATGGGCGTGCTTGCCGATGCCGTCAACCAGGTGATCAACCTCGCCCCCAAAGACATCGAAGAACCTCCCGCATTCGGCACGCGGGTGCGTCTGGAATATCTTTTCGGGATGGGCAAACTGGGAAAGAAGTTTGCCCTTATTTTGAACATCGACCGTGTCCTGAGCGCCGCCGAACTCTTGACCGTTTCCACGCTTCAGGCCACACCGGTTGAGACCCGGCTCGAGGTACGCGAAAACTCCGAAGGATCGTCAGAGGCGTAATGACGATCGAAGAGACCCCAGTGCAAACCGCGCTGGCGGTGGCCAGGCCGATTCCGGATCTCGCGGCGGACGAGTTTCATCTTTTCCAGGTCCTCGTCCTCCGCGAGATCCGGAATTCACCTGGCCGAGAAAAATCGCGCCATGCTGGTTAGCCGTTTGTGGAAAAGATTGCGGGCTCTTGATCTGGGTTCTTTCTCTTCCTATTACCGGCGTGTTAAGGCCGATCCCGAAGAACTGGTACAGATGCTCGATTGCATTTGCACTAATGAAACACATTTCTTTCGCGAACCGGCAGCCTTTGACTGCCTGCGCCAGCACGTATTTCCGGAATGGCGGGCGGCGGCGGAAGCAAATGAGCGAAGCCGGACTCTGCGGGTCTGCAGTGCGGCGTGCTCAACCGGGGAGGAACCTTACTCGCTGGCCATGGCCGTGTTATCGGAATTTCCAACTTCTGACGGGTGGAATGTCGAGGTTATTGGTACGGATCTTTCCACCAAAGTGTTAGCTCGTGCGGCGGCCGGAATCTGGTCCGCCGAAAAAATCAAGGGAGTGCCCCTCGAATACCAGCGCAAGTACCTTCTGAAGGGGTTCGGCCCGGACAAAGGGAGAATCAAAGCAGTGGACGAGCTCCGTCGGGTCATTCGATTTCAAAGGATGAATCTCAATCAGGAGCCCTATCCCATTAGCGGTCCCTTTGACCTGATCTTCTGCCGTAATGTCATCATTTATTTTCAGTGGAAGACAAAGTTACAGGTCGTCAATCGCCTGGGTAAGTTCTTGGCGCCCAACGGATACTTGTTCCTCGGGCATGCGGAGAGCTTGCATGGAGTGACCGACAAGCTTGAGTCTGTTGTGCCAAAGGTCTTTCGGGCACAAAGACCTCCTCACGTCCGTGGCGGCGCTCTGTGCATTCTCAAGCGTCGTCACAATGGCAGCCGGGCCTGACGATGCCGATCAGTATTGCTCGACTCTAGATGCCACGGCATCACTTAGGACCGGCAAGGGACAGACTTGAACTCGCATAACTCTCACGAACTCGCTGGCAGCCTGCCCGAATCCTCGGCGGACAATGCTCGTCCATTGAATGTTCTCGTGGTGGACGATTCGACAACCGTCCGCCAAGGCCTGCTGGCTGTGCTTTCCGAAAAACGGGGATTTCGCGTTACCGTCGCTGCTGACCCGCTTATCGCTATCGACAAGATGAAAAGATTTCCTCCCGATGTAATTCTTCTAGACCTGGAAATGCCGCGGATGGATGGCATGACATTTCTGCGGAAAATCATGTCCGAGAAACCTCTTCCTGTAGTGATCTGTTCGGGATTGACCGGGCCCAGAACGGAAGCCGCCATCCGCGCCCTGGAAATTGGCGCCGTCGATATCATTACCAAACCCAAGATCGGAATCCGTGGATTTCTGGAAGAGGCCGCGGTGCTGCTGGAAGATGCCGTTCGGGCCGCAGCCACGGCCAAATTGCGCAATTCTCGCCCCCGTCGCGCACTTCCTCCAGGAAATAACCCAGCCGACGTGGTAATTCCTCCAGCGCTACACCACGCGACCGGGGAGCATAGGGATCAAATCGTCGCGATTGGCGCGTCTACCGGCGGCACGGAAGCACTTCTGCAGATCCTCGGTCAAATGCCTGAAGGTTGTCCGGGTATCGTCGTCGTGCAGCATATGCCTGAAGGTTTTACGTCTGCGTTCGCACGGCGACTCGATGGAGTATGCCGGATTGAAGTCCGGGAGGCGTCGCATGGCGATAAAGTGGTCCCTGGCCGCGCCTATATAGCTCCCGGGAATCGCCACATGCTTGTCCACCGCATTGGCTCTGGATATTTTCTCGAAGTTCGTGAAGGACCTCTCGTTTCGCGCCATCGGCCTAGCGTCAATGTATTGTTCCGCTCCGTCGCACAAACCGCGGGTGCCAGCGCCATCGGGATTCTCATGACCGGCATGGGCGACGATGGCGCCGATGGCCTCCTCGAAATGAAACAAGCGGAGGCGTTTACGATAGCCCAGGACGAGCCGAGCTGCGTTGTATTCGGCATGCCCCGTGAAGCCATCCTTCGTGGCGCGGTGGACGAGATCCTCCCCTTGTCCCGCATCCCCTCGGCGATCTTGCGAAATAGTGCGCAAGCGAAATCTTGAATAACAATCTCTGTACCCAGTGAACCAAAGTTGATTTTGGCGCTCCCGTGTCGCTGACGCCGGGGGCACAAACCGGGATCGCTGAGTTTCTATACTTTCAGCCAACTTGCGTAACGGATCTGGCGTTCAGGAACTAACTGCACTACTCGTATCGCAGCGCCTGTGTCGGCGAAATCCTGGATGCTCTTCGCGCGGGCACGTAGGCCGCCAGCATGGTCACCAGAAACAGTGACGGCACCACGATCACATAAGCCACAATGTCTACGCCGCCGGCATTGAAAAGCATCGAATTCATGAGCTGCTCGACGCCGAAACCCATCACCAGACCGAGAACCGTTCCCATCCCGACCAGCACGAGGCCCTTGCCCATCACCAGGCGCAGGACGTCCGAGCTTGCCGCGCCAAGGGCCATGCGGATGCCGATCTCGTGGGTTCTGCGGCTTACGTTGTACGCCACCACTCCGTACAAACCGGCGATGGCCAGCAGGAGGCCCACAAGGCCCATGCTACCCACCAGATCCATCGCAATTCGTGGCCCTTTCACGGCTTTGTTCAGGTAGTAGTCCTCGTAAGTCATCGTGTGCAGCATCGGCATGTTCGGGTCGAGGGCACGGACAACGTCTTTCACGGATTGAACCAGTTGCAGCGGATCGCTGCCCGAACGCAACATCAAGACCATTCGCGCGATGGGATGTTGGGCCAGCGGCATATACACGAGATCCGTCGGCCTTTCGAAAGTGTTTTGATACTGGATGGTTTGCGCGAGGCCCACAATCTCCACCAGCGTGCCGACACGGCTATCGAGGCGGATGTGTTTGCCGACCGCATCGCCTCCCGGCCAATAGTGTTTCGCGAACTGCTCATTCACGACGGCGACTCGCGGCGCATCGGCGTTATCGGAGGTCAGGAATCCGCGGCCACGCAAAATCGGAATCCCCATCGTCTCGAAGTACCCTTCGTCAACCGTGTCCATTGCCGAATTGAAATTCTCGCGATCGCGTGGCATCTGAAAACCTTCCGGCACGAAGGCGATCCCGTCTAAGTCAAAGTCTTCCGTTCCGAGCGGAACGCTCTGCGTGAGAGCCTCGCTTTGAACTCCGGGCGCTTCCCGCACCCGTTCGGCCAGTAGCTTATAGAACTGCTTGGTCTGAGCCGCGCTGTACTGCATCAGGCGCGGATCGAAGCTGGTCATCAACAGATGGTCTTTCGCGAAGCCGGTGCCTTCATGCAAGCTACGTTGGAAACCTCGGACCATCAGGAAAGACGCAGTGAGCAGCATCAGGGACGCGGCAACCTGCGCCACCACCAGCACATTCCGGCCCCACAGGCGTTTGCGTCCGGGCATGTCAACGTCGGCCGACTTGAGTCCGTTCACCAGGTCCGTGCGCGTGCTCTGCAGTGCCGGTACCAGGCCACAGAGGAGTGCGCTCAAGGCGGACAACGCGAGGCTTGCGAGGAGCACGCGCGTGTCCATCTGGAATGGGATTGAGACCGGCAAGTCGGTCATAAATACTATATTTTGTTTAGTGTGGAACCACTGCACGACACCGTACCCGATTGCGATCCCCACCAATCCACCCAGGGACGCCAGAATCAGGCTTTCCGTCAACAGCAGCCGGATCAGCCGGAAACGCCCGGCGCCAATCGCTAACCGTACGGCGATTTCGCGCGTTCGCGTGCGCGCACGGCTCAGAAGGAGTCCCGCAACATTGGTGCAAGCCACCAGCAGGACCGCCAGCGCAAGGGTCACAAAGATCACGCCGAATTTCCAATTCACGTCGTCGGCTCGAGTCCGCATTTCGAACTGGGTGTGCACCGCGGCGCCGCGACCGCGATTGACCTTGGGATACTCGCGTTCGAAGTTTTGCGCGAGTACACCTAGTTCATTCCGTGCCTGCTCGAGCGTCGTGCCCGGTTTCACGCGCGCCCTGACGGTCAACTCGCGATCATCGCGATCCTCGAAAAAATTCTTCTGGGGATTGGTCGAAAACACCGGCGCCATAGCGAGCGGCATATAGAAGTCGGGATGCCCGAATATTTGCATCCCCGGGAAGGCTTCCGGAGCCACGCCAATCACGGTGAACTCCGCGCCGTTCAGGCGAATCGTCCTGCCAACGACGCCAGGGTCGCTCGCGAATTCGTGCTTCCAGAAGTCCGGCCCGAGCACCACCACGGCATCGCGGCCCGGCACCTGATCTTCATCCTCCCGAAAGCCGCGCCCCAGCCGCGGCTCCACGCCGAGCACATGGAAGTAGTTACCGGAGACCATCATCCCACCCTTGATCCGCGGCGTGGCTGCGGGTTCGGCGCTGAAGCCGACAGTCTCCATAGCTGCGTTGGAGATCACGCCGTGGTAGCTCTTCGTTCTCTCGCGGATGTCCAGGTATTCGCGATAGGAGAAACTGTCATAGCTGCTATCGTGTGTCGTGCCCACCAGAGTGACCACGCCGCCCGGATGCGGCACGGGGTAAGGCCTAAAAATCAGCGCGTCGACCATGCTAAAAGTCCCCGAGGTCATCCCGATCCCTAGCGCGAGCGTGATCACCACAAACGCCGTAAGTCCGGACGTGCGGCGCAGGCTCCGGATTGCGTAGCGCACATCCTGCAGCAAATTCTCGATCAAGAGCAGCCCCCGCTCGGCCCGATAGTCTTGTTTCATCGCCTCCACCCCGCCAAACTTCAACATGGCTTGGCGTCGTGCCTCAACGGGTGATAAACCAGCGCGAAGATTTGCGGCAGTTTGCAAAGCGATGTGTTCCTCAATCTCTTCCCTCAATCGTTCGTCCCGTGCCCGCCCTGTCGCCAAGTTGGCCAGTCGTGCGAGGAACCGTCTCAGTGATCTCATGACAAATCCTCCGCTTTGGCTTCGAAGAACCGACCGATAATCGCTGCCGTTTGTTCCCAATCTTGGGTCTCGACCTGCAATTGCTTACGTCCTTCCCGGGTCAGTCGATAGAAGCGCGCCCGGCGATTATTCTCTGAGGCACCCCACTCGGATGCGATCGCGCCTTCTTGCTCCAGCTTCAACAAAACCGGATACAGAGTTCCTTGGTTCACGGCAAGCAGATCTCCACTGATCTGCTCGATGCGCCGCGCGATGCCGTAACCGTGAAGCGGCCCCAAGACATCAAGAGTCTTGAGGACCATCAAGGCCAACGTGCCTTGTAGAACGTCCGTTTTTTGTTTCATAGCACCCCCATTTTGGTTTCCAACAGGAAGAATGACACACTTCCTTTGGGAAAGCAACAGGTAAGTTGTCGAGGATCCGGCTGTGCGCAGGGGGTCAATGCATCCAAAACAGAGTTCGCTCAGCGAATAGTTGGTTTAGAATCAAGGCAGCTAGCGCGCCCGTAGCTCAGTTGGATAGAGCGTCTGCCTTCTAAGCAGAGGGTCGGGAGTTCGAATCTCCCCGGGCGCACCATTTTTCGCTTTCTGGAAAATCAGATCGAACGGCTTTCTGTAAGTAGGATAAACACTGTCCCACAGCGTAATTGCGAACGTCATGCGGCGGCGCAACCGCAACGCATTCTGCACGTAGTGGCAGTTTATTTCATCGCAAGGTTGTGCATACCTTGGCTGGTGGACGTTATGTATGGCAGGGTCCTACTATTCCTGCTAGGCCATCGCTTAGCGGGAAATCCATTTCAATTCTTCTTCTCTCACCTCTTGGTATTAAGTTTCTTTCCCGGATTCGCCGCGGGATTCGCGAACGCAAAATTATTCCACAACAAAGTGGTTCGTTTTACTGGGGTGGTTCCTGTGATAGTCCTACTCTTGAGTGTGCTCACAGGTCCGGGCATGTATCCTACAATGCTCTGGGAGAGCGATTTCCGACAAGCATTCCATTTCTTTTTCGGCGGCGGAATCAACATCGAAAACGACGAGCATTGTATAGCTCACGGAATTGGAGCGGACACTTCATTTGAGTACTGGCTCTCATTGCCGCTCGAATCCACCGCGGTGGTCACATAGTAGTAGGTGGTTCCGCTCAGGACGGTGGAATCCGTATACAAGAGCGCGCCAACGAGCGAAGCATTGATTTTCGTATAGGAGCTGCCGCTTATCGTGCTGCGATAAACGTTGTACCCAGACACGGAAGAGGCACTCGCGTTCCAGCTGAGCGCTACGGAGTGCTGCACCTGGCTCACACCGGTGCCTGATAGAGACACGGGCGCAGGAGAGCCCGTGGCGTTGCTCACGATCGAGATGCTGCCGCTCACGCTGCCACTTACTGTTGGGCTGAACTGCACACTCAGGGTGAGGCTCTGCGCCGGGGAAAGTGTCACTGGTGTGCTGCCGCCAGCGAGCAGAAAGCCCGCGCCGTTGAGAGTGATCTGCGAGATGTTCACGTTGGAATTTCCCGTGTTGCTGACCGTGACATTCTGCGCACCGGATGACGTGCCGGTGGCGACGCTGCCGAAGCTCAGGCTCGTTGGGCTGATCCCGAGAGTAAGGGTTGCAGCGATCCCGGTACCATTCAGACTGACGGAACTGGGCGATGTGGGAGCATTGCTGACGATTGAGATGCTGCCGGAGGCAGTACCGACAGATGCCGGCTGGAAAACTGCGTTGATCGTTGTCTTTTGTCCCGCGCTTATACTCAAGGGCAGGGAGAATCCACTGATGGAGAAACCTGCTCCGGATGCTGCTGTGACCTGGCTGATGGTCAAAGTGGCTGTGCCTGTGTTGCTGATAATCAAAGCTTGGGACAAGTTACTGGCGACAACGACGTTCCCAAAATTGATGGAGGGCGTGCTCAACTGAATCGCGGGTGCCGCTGCTGCATTCACGGTGAGCGTAGCGGAGGTGCTGGTCACCGTACCCGCCGAATTGTTTACCACGACAGAGATGGTGGATCCACTATCCGTGGTCGTCGTTGCGGGAGTGGTGTAACTGGCTGCAGTGGCTCCAGAGATGTTAGCGCCGTTCTTCCGCCACTGGTAGGTGAGCGGAGCTGTTCCCGCTGCCAGGACCGAGAAGGTCGCGGCCTGACCGGCTGTGACCGTCTGGCTCGCCGGTTGGGTGGTGATCGAGGGCGGGACCGCTGCTGCATTCACGGTGAGCGTGGCGGAGGTGCTGGTCACCGTACCCGCCGAATTGTTCACCACGACAGAGATGGTGGATCCACTATCCGAAGTCGTCGTTGCGGGAGTGGTGTAACTGGCTGCAGTGGCTCCGGAGATGTTGGCGCCGTTCTTTTGCCACTGGTGGGTGAGGGGAGCTGTTCCCGCTGCCAGGACCGAGAAGGTCGCGGTCTGACCGGTTGTGACCGTCTGGCTCGCCGGTTGGGTGGTGATCGAGGGCAGGATCGCTGCCGCGGTTGCAGTTCCAGACAGGGAAATGACGGACGTAGGATTCTGCAAATCATTGCTGGTAATAGTTATGCTTCCCGTTGTGGTCCCTGTGATCGTTGGGGAATAAGAAACGTTCATCGCAGCGGCCTTCCCCGGGGTGATCGTGAGGGGGGTGGTAACGCCAGAAACACCGAATGGACCAGCACTTACGGAGATCAAGGAAACTGTCAGATTGGAGCCTCCGAGATTAGTGACTGTCACCGCGGCGTTGGCTGTTGTTCCCACGGTACTGGTTCCCAAGTTCAGGTTTGTTGGAGTCACGCTGGCTTGCGGTGGTATCGGAATTGCAGTTCCCGCAAGAGCTACTTGTCCTACGGAAACTCCGGAATTCGTCTGGAGTGTTAAGTTTCCGCTAGCGCTCCCTCCAGAGGTCGGATTGAACCAAACTTGGAAAGTAGCAGACTGATTGGCAGACAAGGAAAGAGGCAGATTGAGGCCTGAAACGGAAAACTGACTGCTCGAAACACTTGCCTTAGTAATGTTGACGGTATTGTTCCCTGTGTTTGTTAAAGATACGCTCTGTGCGATTGTCGTACCGACAGTGGCAGTTCCAAAATTAAGACTGGTCGGCGTCACCTGAACATTGGATGAGAGTGGGTGGTTCTTACTGTTGTTTGCACTCGCGATTCCCGAGCTTCCTGTAGCCATGGCCACATAGAACACCGCCAAAAAGGCGAGTACCTTGTTGCTCTGCCACCCATACCTAAATTGTCCAAACGATTTTTGTGTACGCTTCCCCGACTCGAGGCGCCCATCCCCCATCGGACTTTCCCCCGACTAACTTTGTTTGGGCAGATTACGGTGGGGTTCGTAAGAAAAATACTGGTAAGAAGTTCACATTTGGGCCAGTCGTGTAGTCCTGTCCAGAAGAACAGCGACGGTGCCAGTCCTTCTCTTAAGACTTCGCCGTTCTTGCTCGGAAACCCAAATTACATGGGTCGTGCAGAGCTCCAAACGTGAGAATTACCGCTATGTAGTCGAATAAAAGGGCAGGAAGTGGCCACACGGACAGTCCCTGTTCTATAGAGCAGGTAAATACGAAAATTTTCCCCGGTGTGAATGTGGTTCAATTCGAAGAGTAAGGCATCAGCGCTGTGCTCATCGGGCGAGACTCGCGCGGTAGGGCCACTAGGCGGGGTAGAAGATCAAACCCTACGGATCTTGTCAACTATTTTCTTTCTCAGCTTCATTCAAAGCCGGACTTATTTCCTCGCGTCCTGACTTAGCGCTTCGCGCGCTTTATCTGCAACCGACGATTTCGGATCGAGACTCATCGCCTTTTTCAATTCGACGCGCGCACGGCCGAAATCATTGAGCTTTTGATAGGCCAGCCCGAGGTGGTAGCGGTACGCGCCTGAAGACTTTATCCTCATCATTGATGAGGCGCATCGAGGAGCTACTGCCAATGACGGGAACCGGACGTCGATCATGCAGCGACCAGATTTGGTCCCTAGGCCGGGAGATTACGAACCCGTCTAGCAGCTAGCCGCCAGAGAGAATTCATTAGCAAACGCTCCACGCCGTGTAGGCAATTGCACTCTCAGACTCGCCTCCCTTGGTTCTAGCTCCCGACTGCGTTGGCCAACCGGACAGCTGCCACGAAATCGCCGAGAGGAGTTCTAAAATCGTCCCCTTGGGCGCACCATTTTGCCTCTTGAGAATCATCGGGTTGCCGAAGTCTGTGCGCGCAGCCAGCCACTGCCGCGTTTCCCAAATTGTTCTGTGCAATCTTTGAGTCAATCTGACCGGCGGAAAAACCCCACGATCTCGCTTATTCAGTCAGAATAGTTCCCTGCTCTATGCGAAACTATTCGCGGCGCAGCGAAACCATGGGATCAATTCTCGCCGCCCGTTGGGCGGGGATGTAACTCGCGAACAGCGCAGTGCCGCCCAGCAGAACGGTAATCACACCGAATGTTAAGGGATCGGTCGCTGCGACTCCAAATAAGAGGCTGCGCAGCAGGCGCGTCAGCGCAAAAGCCCCAACCAATCCAATTGTCAGCCCGACGAACGCGAGAAGCATCCCCTGACGAACAACCAAATTCAAAATATTTCGTCTGGTCGCGCCCAGCGCCAGGCGGATTCCCAGTTCGCGCTTTCCCTGGCTCACCAGATACGCCATCACGCCGTAGATTCCCATCGTCGCCAGTGCTAGCGCGAGCCCCGCAAATACGGCTAACAGCACCATTCCAAACCGCCGGCGCACCAGTGATTCATCAACACGCTGTGTCATCGTGCTGATAGCAGTCATCGGCAGGTCCGGGTCGATTTCACGAATTTCCTTCTTGATCGAACTTGTCAGCCCCGCTGAATCGACCTTGCCGCGCAAAACGACGCTCATTTCGCGGACCGGAAACTGCGTCTGGGCGAGATAAAACGCGATCCGGGGTTCCGAATCCAGCGAGTCATGTTTCACGCGCCCAACTACGCCAACCACTGTCTGCCAGGGGTCGCTGGTCTTCAGTTGGACAACATGGATGCGCTTCCCAACCGGATCCTCGTTGGGCCAGAACTGTTGCGCCATATATTCGTCGATGAGTACAACTCTCGGCGCGTCCACTGTGTCCCGTTCATCGAAGAACCTGCCTCGGCGTAGCGGAATATCCATCGTCTGAAAATATTCGCCGCCTACCACGCGTTCATCGGCATTGACGAATTTTTCGCCGGGAAGGGGCTGTCGGCCTTCGATGGTAATCGGGGTCCAGGCGAAAGCCTGGTTCAAGGGGAGTGAGGTAACACCGCCAGAGGCGCTGACGCCTGGCAATTGCTTCAGATTTTCCCAAAGCCGGCGATAGGTGCTCAGTACGACTTGCTTGTTATCGTATCTGTGGGCGCCTAAGGCCAAATCAAAGGTGAGCACGTTCCGCGGGTTAAATCCCGGACGTACGCTTTGCAATCGCTCCAGGCTCCGAATCAAAAGTCCGGCCCCGATCAACAACACCACCGACAGTGCCAATTCGCAAACGACCAGCGACCTGCGCAAATTGTTGCCGCGCCCCCACACTGCGCTGGTTCCCACCGAGCCTCTGCTGGCATCCTTTAACATCGCATTCAGATCCAGATCGGAAAACCGAAGCGCGGGTACGATCCCAAACAGAACACCGGAAAAGACCGATAGGAGCAGCGTAAACAGCAGAACTCTGCCATCAACCCCAATCTCATCCAGCCGCGGAATATTTTTTGCCCCGAGGATGTGGATCCATTTGACGCTCCACACGCAAAAAATCACTCCAAGCGCTCCCCCGCAGAGAGCGAGCAAAACACTTTCCGTCACGAACTGAAGAATGAGACGCCCTCGGCTTGCTCCCAACACCGTGCGGACGGCGATCTCCTGCTGTCGTGCCAATGCGCGAGAGAGCGAAAGATTGGCGACATTCGCGCACGCGATCAGTAGCACGAACCCGACCGATCCCAGCAGAACGAGCAAAGTCATTCGAACATCCCCGACCACTTGCTCGTGCAGGGGAACGATTCCAAAAGTGAGCACCCCATTCGGCGGGTAGGAATCCGGATAGTCACGCCGCAATCGCGCCGTGATCGTATCCATCTCCGCTTGCGCTTCTTGCACGGTGATTCCCGGCTTTATCTTTCCGATGATGTTGTAGTCTTCGTGCGTGCGAATCGAGGAGAACCCCGGCGCAAATGGAAACGACAACAGAACGTCGGTCCGGTCGGCGCCATACAGGGTCGGCAGGTCCTCATGCGGTAATGGCGAGTTCTGCGGCAAGACTCCAATGATTTCGTAGGGAACCTCGTTGATGATGATCGATTTCCCCAACACTCCCGGATCATGGCCGTAGCGGTGCGCCCACATTCCGTAAGTGAGCACAGCGGTCGCCGAATGTCCAGGCGAGTCGTCCTCTGCGGTGAACACCCGGCCAACTCTCGCCTCAACGCCGAGCATCGGCAGCAGATTAGAAGAGACGTGGATAGTACCAACGCGCTCGGGTTCACCATCGCTGGTTACGGTGTCAATGCCGCCGTAAAAGATCGCCAATTGCTCAAAACCCTGGTGCCCTGTCTTGATGTCGAAATATTGCGCCGGCGAAAACCAGTCCTGTGTGATGTTCAAGCCCGGCGAGCGATTCCACAGAATGACCAGCCGGCCGGCGTCTTTGTACGGAAGCGGTCTCAGCAACAACGCATTTGCGACGCTGAAGATAGTCGTGTTTGCTCCGATACCGATGGCGAGCGACAACACGACAACCAGACAAAAGCTCGAGCTTCGCCCTAGTGATCGGATGGCATAACGCGCGTCTTGACCGAGGGCATTCATGGTGAATCGCAGCATCCTAGCATAATCCGCCAGCGCTAAAGCTCAGACCAAGTAAAAGACTATAAGAAAATGCTCGATGGCATTTCACAAATCACTATACTATTCGGGCCTTATGGATGAATTGGCGGCGGAGGATCGCAATGTCATCATGCATGGACAGGGGTGTGATTCTGAAATTTGTCTTGATTGTTACAAGTATTGTGGCTGCCGCGCCGGTTATCGCACAACAGCCCGGCGCCGATTCCCAAAGAGTTTTCACCCCGGCTGATTACGCCCGCGCGGAGAAATTTATGCCCTACAACGTCGCGCCGCTCGTTTTCCATGCTGGCGTGCGGCCGACATGGCTGCCCGATGACCGCTTCTGGTACCGGAACACAACCCCGGACGGAACGGAGTTCGTCCTCTTCGACCCTGCTCGCGGTACCCGCGGACCTGTCTTCCATCAAGCCAAACTTGCGACTGCTTTGTCCGCCGCAACCGGCAAAACCTACCGGGCCTTGCATCTGCCGTTCACTGAATTCGATCTATCTAACGAGGGACATACGATTTCGTTCCTCCTGAAGGATCATCGTTGGTCCTGCGATTTGCAGACGAACCAGTGCAAGGACGATGGCGCTCTTCATCGTAACGAGGTTCTCTCCCCTGATGGAAAGAGCGCTGTCTTCATACGCGATTTCAATCTTTGGGCCCGTGATGTCACCACGAATAAAGAATCACAGCTAACCACCGACGGTGTGAAAGACTTCGGCTACGCAACTGACAACGCGGGTTGGATCCGCAGCGACCGCCCCATTGTCCTTTGGTCTCCTGATTCGAAAAAGATCGCCACCTTCCAGCAGGATCAGCGCGGCGTCGGCGAGATGTATCTGGTGGAATCCAAGATTGGCCATCCCAAGCTACAGGCTTGGAAATATCCGCTTCCAGGCGACGACGTCATTACCACCATCCAGCGCGTTGTCATCGAAGTCGGTGCGCCTCGCGTTATCCGCCTGCAAATGCCTCCGGATCAGCACCGTTCTTCCACCTGTGATCACGTCGCATGCCGGGGAACCGAATTTACGGACGTGCAGTGGAGCCCGGACGCGACTCACCTCGCTTTTCTCTCCACTTCTCGTAACCATAAGCGCGAACAGCTCCGCGTAGCCGATGCCTCGACGGGCGCTGTTCGCGATGTCCTCGAGGAAACAGTGCAGACGGAATTCGAATCGGGATACGATTTTCCCAATTGGCGCTACCTCCCGGCTTCGAACGAAATCCTCTGGTTCTCCGAGCGCGACAACTGGGGGCACCTTTATCTCTACGATCTCCAGACGGGCAAGCTCAAGAATCAAATTACTACCGGCGAAGGAAATGTCGCGCAGTTGTTGCGTGTTGACGAGAATAATCGTCTGCTCTACTTCCTCGGCGTGGGGCGGGAAAAGGGCCGCGATCCTTACTTCTTCCATCTCTATCGGATAGGTTTCGACGGAACGAATCTCGCTCTTCTCACTCCGGAAGATGCCACGCATGAGATATCGCTGTCCCCCTCCGGTCGTTATTTCGTCGACAGTTATTCCAAACCGGATGTTCCGCCGCTCGCGGTTCTGCGGGGCGCCGATGGGAAGCTCTTAGCCACGCTCGAGAAAGCTGACATCTCGCGCCTTCTTGCCGCAGGATGGAAGCCGCCCATTCCGATCACAGTCAAAGCTCGCGATTCCGCGACCGACTTGTACGGTTTGCTGTTCAAGCCCACGAATTTCGATGCCGCCAAGAAATATCCCATCATCAACCGCATTTACCCCGGGCCGCAGGTGGGCAGCGTTGGCAGCCGAAATTTCTCGCCTGCACGAGGCGACACGCAGGCTCTTGCGGAGCTCGGCTTCATCGTAGTGGAAATCGACGGCATGGGGACAACGTTGCGCTCCAAGAAATTCTGGGACGCCTATTACGGGGACATGGGCGACAACACTTTGCCCGATCAAGTCACCGGCATGAAGCAGCTCGCCCAGAGATTTTTCTGGATCGATCTTGATCGCATTGGAATCTACGGCCACTCGGGCGGAGGTTTCGCCACCGCTGATGCCATGTTCCGGTATCCCGATTTTTTCAAGGTAGGCATTTCCGAGGCCGGGAACCATGACAATCGCGAATACGAGGACGACTGGGGCGAAAAGTGGCAAGGCCTGCTCGAGCGAAAGGCTGACAGCGCGACCAATTACGATGACCAGGCCAACCAGAACATGGCGAAAAACCTGAAGGGCCGCTTGCTCCTCGCGCATGGGACGGGGGATGATAACGTGCCGCCTTACAACACCATGCTCGTAATCGATGAATTGATCAAAGCCAACAAGGATTTCGACTTGCTCATGTTGCCGAATCGCAAGCATGGCTTTGGTAACGAACCCTACATGGTTCGCCGCCGCTGGGACTATTTTGTTCGATACCTGCTCGGCGCCGAGCCTCCACACGAATACAAGCTGCAACCGCCGAAGGAGCCTGGCGCTGCGGATGAGGACGATTGATCGAGAGCAATTGGGAATCTGAAATCGAGAAACTACGGGGGTGGGAGACGCGCATCACCCTCCGCCGAGGAATTCGGCGAGCAATGTGTGGAAGTGGTGCACACCGTTCTCGCGCCTGACGGAATATTGCCCTCGGTTGTAGGTGGCTGATCGCAGTCCGCGTTGCACGTGCTCGCAGAGGACGATGTCTTCCTTCTGAACCTCTTCGGTAAAAGCGATGGAGCGCTTGATCCTTTCGCGATTCTGTTCGGCAGCGGCATCGTGAAAAAACCATTCGAAAACGGTCAGCGTCTTTTCGTGTGACAAGGGCACGATGAGATTGGTCTGAACATTGTCGGGATAGATGTTCAGCATCAAGTTGGGGAAAACCCAGAAATAAAGCGCTTCCCCGAGTCCTGTGCCGGGCGCATAGAGGCGCCCGTGCGCATCCTCCTGCTTCATCGCTCGTATGGGAGCAAATTGCTGCGAGTGGTAACGATAGGTGTCCGTGTGGTACTGTGCGTAATCAATTTCCCGCATCAGTCCGGGATGCGCAATGGGAATGTGGTAGCCCTCGAGATAGTTGTCTACGTAGACCTTCCAGTTGCACTCGATCACGTAATCGCGCCGCTCCGCTAATTGCAACCCTTTGAGCTGAAATCCGCTGGCTTGTTCGGGTATCTTGCCGAGGTAAGCCGAGAGCGGCACAGTGTTAGAATCGAAATTCACAAAAATGAATTGCTCCCAGGTTTCCAATCGCAGCGGGAACATACCCATGGTGCTGCGGTCGATGAATTCCACACCGTCCACATCAGGAGTTCCGATCAACCGGCCATCCAGCGTGTAGGTCCAGCCGTGATAGCCGCAGCGAAGAACATTTTTGCAACCGCTGCCCATAGCGATGGGTCCCGCGCGGTGTCGGCAAACATTGCTGAATGCGCGGAGAATTCCCTGGTTATCGCGGACCACGACTGTGGGCTCGCCGGCAACGTCCGCGGTGAAAAAAGTCTCCGGGTCGGAGATGGTGCGTTCCCTGCCATCCACTTCGCCACAAGGATAGCTCAGCGTACCGACGAGTTGCCAGGTTCGGCCGAAGATGCGTTCCTTTTCAATCGCGAGAATGCCGGGGTCGGTGTAATACTTCGACGCGAGCGTTTGCGCGCATTCAATCTGCTCGTGAACGTCTAGATGAAGGGGTTTCGTTATCATGAGAAGAAGTCAAAACTTCCGCGTCTCCTGGCGCGACCAACGTTCGATTACGATTTTTGACTCCGTGTAAAATTCCACGGCGTCCCGCCCCTGCCCGTGGAGAATGCCGAAGAAACTATCTTTCCAGCCGCTAAATGGAAAATAGGCCATGGGGGCGGCAACGCCGATATTGATTCCAATGTTTCCCGCAGGCGCTTCATAGCGGAACTTGCGTGCGGCTGATCCGCTCGTCGTAAACAGCGAAGCTTGATTACCGTATGGGCTGCGCCGGACGAATTCGATTCCCTCTTCGATGGAGTTTGCATGAATCAAACTGAGCACGGGACCAAATATTTCGGTGTTCGCCAGTTGGCTGGAAGAGGGCAGACCATCCAGGATTGTTGGCGCCACGAAATTGCCTGCTTCGTAACCGGGAATCTTCGCGTTGCGGCCGTCAACCACGGCCTTGGCCCCTTCGCTCACTCCTGTGCCGATTAACGTCTCGACGCGCCGTTTGCTTTCCTTTGAAATCACGGGGCCCATCTGTACACCGGATTCGAGCCCGTTACCCACGCGAATTGAGGAAGCAGCGTTGGCAATCGCGTCACGAAACGTTTTTTGCGCTTCGCCAACTGTGACAGCAACCGACACCGCCAGGCAGCGCTGCCCGGCGCATCCGAATGCACTGTCGCTGATGATTTGTTTCGCCAGATCCATGTCCGCGTCCGGCAGAACGATGACGTGATTCTTCGCGCCGCCCTGGCATTGCATGCGCTTGCCGCTCGCGGCGGAACGCGCATAAACATGTTTGGCGACCGGTGTCGAACCAACGAAACTGATGGCGCGCATCTGGGGATGATCGCAAAGAGCGTCCACCACCGTGCGGCCGCCGTTGACGAGGTTTACCACTCCCTTGGGCAGTCCGGTTTTCTCGACGAGCTCGAGCGCCCGGTGCATGCTTAGCGGCACGCGCTCTGAAGGCTTCAGGATAAATGTATTTCCGCATGCAATCGCATACGGCAAAAACCAAAACGCGATCATCACGGGGAAATTGAAGGGCGTGATCGCCGCAACAACGCCCAGCGGCTGCCGAATGAGCGTTTCGTCGACCCCTGGCGTGACGTCCTCGAGGTTGTAGCCCTGCATCATCATCGGGATGCCGCAAGCGACCTCGACGTTTTCGATGCCTCGGCGTATTTCGGCTTTGGCTTCGGCGAAGGTTTTTCCATTTTCGAGTGTAATCAGGCGCGCAATCTCGTCGATGTGTTCTTCAAGCAGGTTTTTCAATTTAAAGAGATACTGAACGCGTTCTCCCGGCGGGGTACGCCGCCATGCGGGAAAAGCGGTGGCCGCCGCCTGTACAGCCGCATCCACATCAGCCGCGGTGGAAAGAGGTGTTCGTGCGATGAGTTCAGCGGTGGCGGGATTGGCCACGTCAACATACTCCGTGGCGGCCGCGCGGCGCCACGCCCCATCGACATAATTCTGCAATTCGGGCGCTTGTGTGGTTACGGCACTATTCATCGCTTGCTCCTTGGTCCGCGCAAAAGAGTGGATCGGCGTGCAAAAGCGTGGACTTTCGATTTGCCGGCGACGCTAAGTTTACCAAAGAACGGCTCGACTCGTCCGCTGAGGCGGACTCGCCCAGGACAGCTATCCTTTCTGATAGCAAGGGAGGCCCTTCAGTCGCGATTCTCCTTTAGAATAGAAATCCTTCCTGGGATTTCTAGTGAACAATAAGATCCCCACCCCCTATGTTTTTCATAAGTGACTTTTTGCAAGTGTTGATTTTAAACGGGTTGCTAGGGGCCGGCAGTGCTGCGCCCGAGAAAGGAATTTTCGCAGCGTTAGTTTGTGCAGCGTTGAGGCGGCACTCACTCTAGGGATTTTCTTCTCCAGAACAGTTACTTCGATAAACTCGGAAGGCCAGCCAGCTGACGACCAGCAACATTCCGATCCAGCCGATGTCGCGGGTTGCTGCTCCAATCGCACGATCGTGCTGCAGGAGTCCCCATTGACCGAACAGCGTCCCCCAGTCATGTTCTCCCCCACCTACCAGGGGTAGAGCCTGATCGCGCGCATCCGCCATGTAGGTCCCGATATAAGGGAGATTTTCGAAGAACCAGAAACCACAGAAGGCGAACCCTGTCGTTTCGCGCTGGAAAAGGAAATATGTCGCGCAGAAGAGAGGTACGATCAATTCACCAAGCGTGCCTCCAAGGATCATCAGCGTTTCTCCAAACCAACTGAAGAAAAAGTGGCCGCCTTCGTGGATAATCAAATTGACGTAATCAAGGAACAGAAACCCGTAGCTATTCCTGGCGGCATATAGAAGAAATAAGATGTAAAAGCCGAGCCAGCCGATTCCTGCCAAACGCGAGACCCGCTTCCATGGTCCAAACCGATCGGTAAAATACGTCACGAGAACAGCCTAGCAAGTCACTCTCTCACGGGAAAGATGTTCCGCTCCGCGTGTGGCTAAGGATTCAGCATCTCTTTGCCAATCCCTCTCACTCTTCTGGCACAATACGCGTCTAATCTGGGCGTGGGCACTCTACGGTATTCCATCCTCCGTTTCCCCCATGGAGGTGACGCATGTCATTCGTAACGATGATCACCGAAGCGGAAGCAAATTCGGAGTTGAAACCGCTTTACGAAGAATTGAAGGCCACGTGGAATTTCGTTCCCAACTTCTGGCTTGCTCAGGGGCACAGGCCCGATTTGATTCGCGCTCAGAAAGATTTCTACGACGGCGTATTCACGCGGGGCGTGCTACCCCAGGCCGTCAAGGAACAGATCGGCCTGGTAGTTGCCGGGATTAATACTTCCTCCTACTGCATCGCGATTCACATGGAAATTCTGCGAAACCTGGGAATCGAAAAGCCCATGGCCCGAAAGTTAGCCACCGATTGGGAACATGTCCCGGTCGAGCCAAAGGTGATGGAGCTTTTTCGTTTCGCTGCGAAACTCACGAAACATCCGGGCGAAATGACGAAAGCAGATGTGGAAATTTTGCGAAAGACAGGATGGGATGATCAGGCAATCCATGAAACTGTTCTGACGGCTGCCGTGATGGGTCTTTTCAACCGCATTTCTCTGGGCCTCGGCCTCGTCGCGGATTTCTGACACCGCGCTCACCTGTTATCGCGAGCCCGCTACAGTCTTCGAATCGCCGCTCACTGCGGCCAGCGCCTCGTAAGCTGCCCCCAGCAACGGCGCCGATTCGTTCAAGATCACCGAGACGGGAATGTTATTCAGCAAGCTCTCAAATTTCCATTTGTCTTTGAATGCGTGGAAGAACGTTCCGTCCTTGATCTTCTCAAGTACTTTCACCGCAATCCCGCCCGCCACATAGACTCCGCCCAAGGCGAGCACCTTCAACGCGAGATTTCCCGCCTCCGATCCGTAAATCGCCGTCCACAGGTCCAGGGTGTCCGAGCAAACCCCGCAGGTCTTTGCGAGACCCAGGCGCGTAATTTCCGGCGCGGGATCGGCATCCGGATCGTCGAACGAAGAATGCCTGATGTCCGGACCGAGAAATTCGTGGATGGAGCGGAATCCTCGGCCGGATAGTATTAGCTCCCAACTCACTTGGGGATACCGACGGCGCATGAAGCGAAGGAGCTCAATTTGCTGGTCGTCGTGCGGCGCAAAGTCGGAATGCCCGCCCTCGGAGGCAACCACCCGATAACGTGAGCCATCCCACACCAATATCGATTGTCCGAGCCCCGTCCCTGCCGCGAGGAGCGCTCGCGTGCCGCCGGCTTCCGCCCTGCCCGGATTCAAGACGCAGAACTCTTCACGTCCCAAATGCTCGATGCTGTGGCCGGTAGCTCCCAGATCATTCAAGAGCACGATTCGTGGCACGTTAAGTTCTCTCGATAAGACTTGCGCGTCGACTGTCCACGGAAGGTTTGTCGCCCTGACCCGGTTGTCAATTACCGGTCCGGCGATGCCAAAGCCCGCCGCCAGAACACCCTCCGAATTCAGGTGCGACGCTGCCTGTCTCGAGAATTCCTTCACGATCAGGTCGAACTGCGCAAAATCCTTGCTTGGAAATCTCTGCTTAAAAACGGGCATGAGCTTCCCGTCTCTCTCCGAGAAGAGAGCGAGGTTGCACTTTGTCCCTCCGACGTCGCCCGCCAGGATCACCTATTCTTCCTCTTTGCTCTTCCTGAAAACTCCCGCTTACGGCGCGCACCACTCATTGCCGTCCCGCTCCAGCATGAGTTCCGCTTCGCGCGGACCCCAACTCCCGGCGCCATATTGCGGGAGCGCTGCACTCTTCGCCGCCGTCCAAACGTCCAGGATTGGATCGATCAACGACCACGCCGCCTCGACGCTGTCTCCCCGGTCGAACAGCGTTGCATCTCCTCGCACGCAATCGCTCAAGAGCGTGGCGTACGCGCTGCGCGTCGGCTCTCCAAATCCCTCGTGATAGTTGAAGTTCATCGTCACGTTGCCGATTCTCATCTCTGTCCCCGGCCGCTTGGCGCCGAAGGAAACGGAGATCCCTTCCTCCGGCTGAATATTCAGCGCCAGGCGGTTCGGTTCTACTTCCTTCCCTCGAAAAACAATGTGCGGCGCGCGCTTGAATTGAATCACGATTTCCGTGCTGCGTTTCGCAAGCCGTTTCCCCGTGCGCAGGTAGAACGGCACCCCGGCCCATCGCCAGTTGTCGATCAGCACCCGCATCGCTACGAAAGTTTCCGTCCGCGACTTGCCATCCACTCCCGGCTCTTCGCGATACCCGGGAACCTGCTTGCCGTCAATCTGCCCCGGAGCATATTGCCCTCGCACCACCGATTGCGCGACCATTCCCAAATCGAAAGGGCGAATCGATTGCAGCACTTTTAGCTTCTCGTTTCGCACCGCCGTGGCATCGAACGTTGCCGGCGGCTCCACCGCCACCAGCGAAGTCAGCTGCAATACGTGGCTTTGAATCATGTCGCGCAGGGCGCCGGCCCTTTCGTAGAAGCCGCCGCGACGTTCCACCCCTAATGTCTCCGCTGCCGTGATCTGGACCTGGTCTACATAGTTTCTATTCCAGAGCGGTTCAAAGATGCCGTTGCCGAAGCGCAGCACCAATAAATTTTGCACCGTATCTTTGCCGAGATAGTGATCGATACGATATACTTGTTGTTCCTCAAAAGCATTTAAAACGATTTTATTCAGCTCTTTTGCCGAGGCCAGGTCCCGCCCAAAGGGCTTCTCAATAATAATCCGAACCCAGGCATTTTGGGTACTCGATCGCGACAACCCCGTCCGGCCCAGTTGTTCGATGATAGCCGGATAGACTTCTGGGGGCGTCGAGAGGTAAAAAAGGCGGTTTCCGCCTAGTTTGTTTGCTTCTTCGATCTCGCCGATTCGCTTCGCCAGGCATCCGTACGACTCCTGGTCTCCATAATCTCCGGAACAGTAATGCAGACGCGAGGCAAACTCGCTCCACGTTTTCGGATCAATGGGCCCCACCTCGGAAATATTTCTGGCAGCTTCTTCCGACGTAGCGCGGAAGACTTCATCGGTCATTGCTGTCCGCGCAAACCCCACGACCGAGTATCTCGGACCCAGCGCTCCATGCACCGCAAGGTCATATAGCGCCGGAATGACTTTGCGTTTGGCCAGATCGCCCGATGCCCCGAATAGAATTACGCTACAGGGCTCCGTCACTCCGGCGTAGCCCGCACCCGAACTGTAAGTATCCACAAAGATGGTCTCCCTTCAGAAGAAAATCGGCGCGGAATTGGAAGGTATTCCAGCGCAGAAAACTATACCTCAACCCCATGTTTTCTCAGTTCGGTTCGCAGCTGTTGCGGATCCTGGTAGTGGATCACATTCATTCCCAGCCGGCGGGGGTTTTCCAGATTCAAGGGCCGATCGTCGATGAAGATGCATTGCGCTGGCGGACGTTGCGTAACTTCCAGTGCCACGCGAAATATCGTTTCCTCCGGCTTTCGGGAACGCACGTAACAAGAGCTGAAAAACACGGTGAAGTCTCGCCGTAATTGAAATGCTTCGATGCGGTACTGATTTAGCTCCAGCGGTTCATTGTTGATTGCGCCGATGAAGTATTTCCCCGAACGGGCGGCAGCTGCCAACACCTCGCGCGACTCCGGGTACTCCTTGGATTGCGCGAACATGAAGGCTGTGAACTCTTCGCGCGTAAACGACCGCGGACAGTAAAAGAGGGTGCGGTCCAGGTATTCATTCAGGCCGATCAGGCCCGAATCGAAAGCAGGAAACGTAAGATCGTGCCGGTCCTGGAAATCGTCCCAGTCCAGATTAAATGCATCGGCTGCTTCCCGGCGCGATTTGCGGTCCCAGCCGTTTGTGAGGATGACTCCCCCAATGTCCCAGAACAATGTTGTGATTTCGGCCACGAGCCCGAGACCTCCATTTACCCGGCTCTCTCTCGTTTGTCTTCCGCCCCTTAGACACAGTGCAAGCGGGTGATCAGTCTATCGCGACGCGTTGTAGTTTGAGAAATCGCCTCGTGGTTTCGGTGCAGGAATTCGAAACGCTGCGCAAAACCTCTTCGGCTAGGAAATTTCCCCAATTTGCAGTAAGGTGAAATTGCTATCCTTTTCGAGGAGAGAACAATGGCGAACGATTCTTGCGGCCCCGGCCCGGCGCCCGCGGCAAACGAGCCGATCAAGCCGGGTACCCGCATGGTCCATTGCGTAAAATTTGGAAAAGACATGCCCGGGCTCGACCGCATCCCCTGGACAGGTGAACTCGGCAAGCGCGTCTTTGAAAACGTCTCCAAAGAAGCCTGGAAACTCTGGCTGGAACACTCGAAGATGATCATGAACGAGTACCGTTTGAACCCGCTCGATCCTAACTCCCAGAAGATCATGACTGAGCAGATGGAACAGTTTTTCTTCGGGGAAGGCGCCAAACTCCCCGAAGGTTACGTCCCGCCAAAAGCCAAGGGTTAGTCTAAAGCGGGGTCGCTGCGGCACCCGCAATGGCCTCTCGAGTTACTTCGCTCCAAGTGGATGCTGGACACTGCTAATGACCAATGGCGTAGCCTTCGACCAGTCGTAGGTTTTCGGCACGTAAAGCAGGTATCGGCGAGTCACACCCGAGGAAACAATAACTCCATTAGTTTTATCCATTATGGAAGAACACGCGAAAGCCGTCAGGATGAGCGCCACCGGAAGACCGATGACGACCACCAGTACACCGGCGATGATCTTTTTGGTTTTGGTCATGTCAGGACTAAATCGCTTCTCCGCAAACCTTCACGGCTAGCCTTCCCCCGCCGCAGTGCGCCGCGTGACGGGATGTTTCACAGGCAGACGTGGCGTTAGTGCAAATTTTAATTTGGCGTGCGCCTCCCGTAACGCCTCTTCAACCTGCTCTGGTTCGTCCGCCCGGGCGAAGAGGAAGCCCAGATAGCTCGATCCTTCCGGCCAGGCCGCGATGTAGTCATGCAACCTAGCGGTGATCTCTAGTCCCGTGATTCCGAGTGTGGCGCGCGCCGCGTCCTCGCCTTCTACTTTTTCCAAAGTTCCGCTATCCGGCACCGGAATCATCATCACGCCCGATGACGATTCCTCGCGCGGCCAATCCACCCCGGGAAGCTCCAGCGCATGCCGCAGGAGCAACTCTTCCAGACCAATCGTCGCGCCGCTCTCCTTCTCTTGGAAGCGCAGCGCTCGCGCGCAGAGCCCGCCGATCGGGCGCGGGGCAACTTCAAGCGGCCATACTCCTTCGTCGTTGATTCGAAATTCCGCGTGAATCGGCCCTTGGATCAGTCCCAATGCCTGAACAGCGCTCGTCGCGCATGCATCAATTGCTAGTTGCTGCCTCTCGGGCAACCTTGATGGTGTCACGTAAATCGTTTCCTCGAAGTACGGCCCTTCAAGCGGCTCCGGTTTATCAAAGATGGCTAGAATTCTCAGCGCCCCGTCCGTGAGGAGCCCCTCTACAGCCGCTTCCCTTCCCTGCAGATAGCCCTCGACAAGCATCTGATCCAGGTTCGCTTCCCGAGTCGCCCGAATCTCCGCTGAATCGAGCAATCGCCGCAGCCGGCTTGCTCCCGCGAGAAACTCCTCCCGATTGTTCGCGCGCACGACTCCCTGGCTTGCCGAGAGTGACAGCGGTTTCAGCACGCAAGGATACGAGATTCCCAGCAACGCGGGTTCCGGCGTGGGATTCAGTGGAACCGCTCGAAACCAAGGCACCGGCAGGCCCGCATCTCGAAACACTTCCCGCATTCTCAATTTGCTTCGGCAAGCCTCCACCGCCAGGGGATGGTTGTAGTGAATTCCAAAGCCGCGTGCCGCATAAGCAGCGGCTACCGCCGGCCTGTCGCCCAGTGCGAGTATGCCGTCAACCCGTTGCGATCGCTGCGATTCGACAACTGTCTGCGCCGCGGATTCTGGTGATTCGAATCGGACTGCTACAGCCCGGTCGCCCCAGGGATCTTCCAGTCGATGACATCTATCCGTAACAAAAACCAGTTCGACCCCCAGCTGCTTTGCGGCATCGTCAAAACTGCGCGTCTGGTATCCCAGTTTGCTCGCAAACAGCAATACTCGTTTCGGCTGCGCACTCGTTCGAGACGAATTATTCTTGTCTTGTTCAGACAAAGCCATCGGTAGCCACCATGACCTCTGCCCTCGTCCTAGCAACACCACCGATCGAAACGAATTGATCCCTTGTCGGCTCGGCGCAGCAGTACCATGGCTCGCTCAAAAATGGCACGGCAGTGCCCGTGTGAACTGAAATCACTGGAGCCTCGATTCCCGCCTCAGCATGCGCTGCCTTCCAGATTCGTTCAAATACTTCCGGGCGCGACTCCTTTTTGCGATCTCCTTCCGAAGCAATCGCTTGTACCGTCTCGCTCAAGTGATCCAGACGCACGTCCGCATTTTTCCATGGATACACCAGCGATTGCGCGTCGAACGGCCCGACCAAGCCACGCACTTCGTCCAGCTCCAATAATCGCGAGCCTTTGGGGATAAGCAATCGAATCCCCAGTTGAATGGGCGCAACGTTCTCCACGAGCCCCCCCGTCTCCAGCACCTGCAACAAATCCAGGTACGATTCCATCGTCGTCCAAGGACTGAAAGGAACGAAAGTAGGATGAAGTGTCAGGCCCAGTTCGCGGAACTTGCGAACAACGTGGAGGAAGTCCTCGCGTGTATGTCCCTTATCCAACTTCTCGAGCACGGCGTCGTCCACCGACTCGACGGCGCTGATCACGAACAAACATCCCGTTTCTTTCAGCTTGGGCAAATGCTGTTCGTACTTGCGCAGGTGCTCGATCTTGATCGTCGCGTCGTAGGTGGCCTCCGGAAATTCCCGATGAAATGCCTCCACAAGTTCCAGTGCATGTCGAATCCCGTTGAAAAAGTCAGGATCGCCGAACGAAATGTGCTGTGCGCCCGCTGAAACTTGCCTCTGGATGTCCTCCAACACCACTTCCCTGCCGACGATTCGAAAAACGCCTTTGTACACCGGCACTATCGGACAGTGCCGGCAAAGATGCTTGCAACCCCGGCTCGCTTCTGTCGAGCCCACGATTCGGTAACCTCCGCCTGGAATCACCAGGTGCGCGTACTTTTCCAAGCCGGGCATCCCCGCGCGATCCGGAACCTCAAACGACAGCCGATCGAGCGATATCTGCGGCTCGGTTTGCTTCAGCTCCGTATTCCTGCCAGCCCCAGCGAGCCGCTCGCTCAATCGCAGCAGCGCCTCTTCAAATTCACCGCCGAGTATCGTCGACACCCCCAGCGACCTCAGGTAGTCCGCATTCATCGGCGCATACAGGCCATAGCAGCAAAGATGCGCTCCTGGATTCCCGTCTCGCAGCCCTGGAATGAGTTGGGCCGCAAGCCGCGTCGCCGTGTGCATCGGCAAATACAATGCAATCAGTTCAGCCGCCGCAGTCGCGGCTTCATTCAGTGACTGCCGCGCCAAATCAAGACACACTACCTCATGCCCGCGCTTGCGCAGCCATGCGGCCGGTGACGCCAGCCCAAACGGCTGTCGCCCTAATTCATACGTCGATATCAGAACAACGTTCATTCTGTTAAGTATAGCTGGCATACGCCAAGATTCGATTTCGGTTATCATGGAAGGTCATCGAAGCCTCGAAAGGACGGCGAGAATGCCACTGACCGCAGCGAATTCTTTCGGCACTCGTGACCATCTCAGTGTGGGTGCCCAGACCTTCGAAATCCATCGCCTTGAAACCCTTGAAAAACAAAACTTCTGTAGTCTGGCGAAACTCCCCTTCTCGCTCCGCATTCTCCTCGAAAATCTCCTCCGCTGCGAGGACAGCCATTTTGTTCGCGCCGAGGACATTCGCGCCCTCGCCGCGTGGAAACCCGGCACACCGCAAAAGGAGATCGCCTTTATGCCCGCACGGGTCCTGCTCCAGGATTTTACCGGCGTTCCCGCCGTCGTTGACCTCGCCACGATGCGCGAAGCCGTCACCCACATGGGCGGGAATCCCAAGCGCATCAATCCACTTTTCCCCGCCGAGTTGGTCATCGATCACTCCGTTCAGGTGGACAATTTCGGCAGCGGCACCGCTTTCGGTCTTAACGCCGAGCTCGAATTCCAACGCAACGTCGAGCGCTACGCCTTTCTCCGCTGGGGGCAAACTGCCTTCCAAAATTTCAAAGTCGTCCCTCCAGACACCGGCATTTGCCATCAGGTCAATCTCGAATATCTCGCGCGCGTCGTTTGCGCCGCGCCTTCCGGCAACAAAGTCGAGGCCTATCCCGATTCCGTCGTGGGCACCGATTCCCACACCACCATGGTGAATGCTCTCGGTGTCTTTGGCTGGGGCGTCGGCGGCATCGAAGCCGAAGCCGCCATGCTCGGCCAGCCCTCTTCCATGCTGGTCCCCGAAGTCGTGGGTTTCCGTCTCCACGGCTGCCTTCCCGGAGGCGCAACGGCCACGGACCTCGTTCTTACCGTCACCGAGATGCTCCGCAAGAAAGGTGTCGTCGGCAAATTTGTCGAATTCTACGGCAACGGTCTGTCCAGCCTCAGCGTTCCCGACCGCGCCACCATCGCCAACATGGCCCCCGAGTACGGCGCGACAATGGGCTTCTTTCCCGTCGACGCCGAGACTCTCGCCTATTTGCAATTCACCGCGCGTCCCCACGAACAAATCGCCCTAGTCGAGGCCTATTGCAAGGAACAATCCCTCTTCCGCACCGACGCCACTCCCGAGCCCGCCTTCAGCGATAAGCTCGAACTCGACCTCGGCACCATCGAACCTACGCTGGCCGGTCCAAAGCGCCCACAGGACCGCGTGTCTCTCAGCCGCGCAAAAGCTTCCTTCACAAAAGTTGTCGAGGGTACTCCCGACAAACACATCGCCGTGCGCAACAATGGCGATTCCTTCGACCTCTCCAGCGGCGCCGTCGTCATCGCCGCCATCACTAGTTGCACCAACACCTCGAATCCTTCGCTAATGCTCGGCGCAGGTCTCCTCGCCAAAAAAGCCGTCGAACGCGGCCTGCACGTGAAGCCCTGGGTGAAAACCAGCCTCGCCCCCGGTTCGAAAGTCGTCACCGATTACCTCAACGTTTCCGGTCTCATGCCCTACCTCGAAAAGTTGAAATTTCATCTCGTAGGCTATGGCTGCACAACCTGCATTGGCAACAGCGGCCCTCTCTCCGAACCCATCGGCGCCGCCATCAAGGATAACAATCTCGTCGCCGTCGCTGTCCTCAGCGGCAACCGCAATTTTGAAGGACGCATTCATCCCTTGGTCCGCGCGAATTATCTCGCCTCACCGCCGCTTGTCGTTGCTTATGCCCTGGCCGGCCGCATGGATCTCGACCTCACCACCGAAGCCCTCGGCAAAGACTCTGCGGGCAAGCCCGTGTTTCTCCGCGACATTTGGCCTACGCCGCAAGAAGTCGAATCGACCGTGCGCGCCTTTGTCTCCCGCGAGATGTATCGCAAGGAATACAGCGAAGTCTATGAAGGGGACGCGCACTGGAAATCCATGCCCGTGCCTGCGGGTGATCTTTACAAGTGGGACCCAAAATCCACCTATATCAAATTGCCGCCCTATTTCGAGAACATGCCGAAAAATCCGCCAGCTCTCGCCGACGTTCAGGGCGCGCGGGTGCTCGCGATTCTCGGCGATAGCGTAACCACCGATCACATCTCGCCAGCAGGCTCCATTCCCGTGGACTCGCCCGCGGGCAAATACCTCATCGCTAACGGCGTCAAGCCCCACGAATTCAATTCCTACGGCGCGCGCCGCGGCAATCACGAAGTCATGGTGCGCGGAACTTTTGGGAATATCCGCCTTCGCAACCAGCTCGCTCCCGGCACCGAAGGCGGCTGGACTCTTTTCATCCCCAGCGCGGAAAAAATGTCCATCTATGACGCCGCCGTCCGGTATCGCGAAGCCGGGGTGCCCCTCATCGTCATCGCTGGAAAAGAATATGGGTCGGGATCATCACGCGATTGGGCCGCCAAAGGCACTCGGCTCCTCGGCGTCCGCGCGGTTATCGCCGAAAGTTACGAACGCATCCACCGCAGCAATCTCGTCGGTATGGGCGTGATGCCTCTCGAATTCAAACCCGGCGACACTCGCGAATCTCTCGGGCTTACCGGCCATGAGGTTTTCGAGATCGAAGGCATCGCGTCGCTTGCGCCCCGCAAGGGGATCACCGTCCGGGCAAAATCCGACGACACCAAAACCAAAACCTTCTCCGTCATCGCTCGCGCCGACACTCCCGAAGAGGTCTCTTACTATCGCCACGGCGGCATCTTGCAGTACGTCCTCCGCCAAATGCTCTAATTTTAGTTTTCAAGTGTCGCCCAACTCACAATCGTTCTTGTACGGGCGCAGCCCCGCCGCGCCCTGGCTTGGCAAGACTCTGAAATGTTGCGCCCGTCTCTTTCCGAAGAACCCGGCAGGCACCCTCATTCCCGGCCTTCCCTCTTCTGCGCCAAAACCAGCCCTCGCGGCGTCGGCAGCAGCAGCACGGACAGCAATCCTTCTCTCTCGAGTTTCAGCGCCGCCTCTCGCACGGTCTTCATCGCCGAACTCGCATCATGCATCACAATCACCCCGTTCGAATTCATCTGCGGCAGAAACCTCCGCACCTCCTGCTCTCGCAAAGGCGCGTCACTGTCACAAAAAAGCAAATCGATTCTTCCTTCGACTTTCATTTCCAGGCTCGACTCGCTCCGCGCCTCGATCCATTTCTCGAGTCCCGATGCCGCAAAGCGCTCCTTCGCCTTCGCAAAAATTTTCTCGTCGTACTCGCATGTAATGACCCTTCCGATTCCGTTGGCCTGCAACCCCTCCGCGATATGCAGAGTGCTCAACCCCGAAAATGTTCCCGTCTCCACCACCAGTTCCGGCTTCAACGTAGTCACCAGCGCTTTCAAGAAATCGAGCACCTCGGCTTCCGCGCTCATCGAGTCATACATGTGCCATTTCTCTGGATGGGGACACTCCGGCGTCGCGCGGTGATACTCCGCCTGCAAAACATCGCCGCGTGCGGAAATATGCTCGACGATTCGGTGTTCTTTTTTCAGCGCGTGGAATTTCTTCTTAATACGCCAAAGTAACACCGCGCCAACAAGGATGGAAATAACACTCGCGGCTTGCGCGTTCGACAGTCCAAAAAACGATCGCGGATTGATGCGAATGAACTCGATCAGAAAGCGCACCACTCCCGTTAATAGCAGATAATTGCAGAAAATCTCGCCTTTCGCTTTTGGACCGCGCGTCGCTTTGGTCCCCATGCGCCACAAGAATCCCGCAATCGCCAGCCAAATTATGAATTCATACAGCGGCGTCGGATGTACACGCTCTGTCGTCGGCACGAGTCCGTTCGGGAAACTCATCCCCCATGGAAGCGTCGTCGGCATACCGTAGTCGCCGTCGCCCGATAGAAAACAGCCCATGCGTCCGATCGCGTAGCCCGCCGCCCCGGCCGGCGAACACGCATCCAGAAATTCAAGCAGCGGAATCTTCGCTCTTCGCGCCAGCACGACCAGCGCCGCGAACCCTCCGAGGAATCCCCCAAACCACGCGAACCCCACCCGGCTGAAAATATACGGCCAGGGATCGGAAAAGAATTCCGCCGGACTTTCGAGCACATGATAAAGCCGCGCTCCCACGATCCCCGCCAATCCTGCGACGCCGATAATCATGAATGCGTCCGCGTGTATTTTGCGCCTCTTGAAGTCGGCGTCCAGGATATACGCCGCGCAGAGAAGCCCCGTCGCAACCATCAAGCCGAACGTGGGTAGTGTCAGCGGTCCAATATGCAGGTAGGGAATCATGTCGCCGTTTCAGTTTTTACCCTCGGAAGTATACACGACACACCCGCGAACTCCGGCTCAGACGGCCCTTCCCTGCTTGCTGGGAAATTTTTTTGACCTACATCCTTGGAAGTCGAGCCAAGCAACCGTATGATCGTGTCGACGCCGCTCCTCGTTCAATTATGAGAGCAACCGAACTCTATTGGGGTATCGATGAATGATCGGGCTCGAGGTGCCGAGGGACAATCATCCGTGTCTCCAAAAAGACTGGAAGACCATCCCGGCCGAACGGTTTCGATTCAGGCGTTCCCGGCTCTCCTTTTCGGTGTGCCATTTATCCTCGCGGGACTTTTTGCCGGATGGTTCGCCGGAAATTGGCATCTATCGGGCAGCGTCGATACCCTTGGTAACGTCAGATTTTCCTTCCTGGTCTTTTTGCCGTCATATTTCTTCCAGGGGTCTCTTCTTCTCGTTGCATGGTGTTCAAGACCTCTTAGCACTTGCAAGGAAAAGACACTTGTCGGTGGAGCAGCCTGCCAGACCTTGGCTTGGCGATTACGCGTGGCGGTCGGAAGGGTTCAAGTCTTCGGCGCTGCGTGAAACGACCAAACCCTTGATAGCGGCGCTGATTGGCACTGCAGTCGTCGCGCCTTTCGTCTGGGTCGCTCTTGCGAATCCTTTTGCTTGGGCATTTGATTTATTTGTCGGAATGCTTGCGGCGCTGCCTGGGCTCACGTGGTGGCGGTGGTTGGTTATGCTGCTGAGGACCTGGCGATTTGGTAGTAGTCTCTTGGTGTATGAGACGTTTCCATTTTTTTGTTGGCAGTACGCTAAGGACTCGGCTTCTGTTCCAGCGGAATCTCGATTCAATTCAATCTTTGACTCTGACCCTGCGTTGTGTGCAAGAAAAATATGAAACTACGGGTGGAGGAAGGCGTTGGGGGAGCGGGAGAGGCATAACCTCAACCGTCCCTTGCGAGCTTTTCCAGGAAGTTCTTGCTCTGGATCGCTCGCAAATAATGAATTCGCAAATCAGCGGAATTCCGGTGCAATTTTCTATTCCTGCCGACGCGCCACCGACATGCCTGTCGGGTAGACCTCCTGTCTATTGGGAAATGGAAGTCAGGGGTGAAACGCATGGAACTCCGTATCAAGCCCTCTTTCTGGTCCCCGTGTATTCGGCTCCCAGGTAACGTACTGCCCTCCAGCACCACTTTTGACGACGCGTTCACATTTCTCTAACAGAAGACCCTTACAACCATCTGCGCGGGAGGAATGTCCGCGACGCATCGGCGCTTGTCCCCGGCCTTAGATGCGTTCTTCTGCCGTCGATTCAACTTTGCCAAATCTAAGGAGAAGCCATTTATGCACCATCTTTTTGAGAAGGTCCTGGCAGTCTCGGCCACCTGCGCCTTAACGGTATTCCCTGTCACGCCTGCGTTCGCAGATCAAAATGATTTCCCGACCAAGACTCCCGTCAAACATCTTGTCGTCATCTTCCAGGAAAACGTTTCCTTTGACCATTACTTTGGAACTTATCCGAACGCTTTGAACCCGGGAGGCGAACGAACGTTTCACGCCGGACACAACACGCCGACGGTCAATGGTCTGAGCTCCGCACTGCTAACCAATAACCCCAACTTAAACCCCGCGAACGGCGCGGGTGCGACCAATCCCTTCCGTCTGGATCGTTCGCAAGCTGTGACTGCAGATCAGGATCACGACTACCTGGCCGAGCAACAGGCGTTCGACAACGGATTAATGGACTTGTTCCCCGAGTTTGTCGGTACGGCTGGACCTAAGCCCACGGGAGGAGGCGTCACCAGCACCACGGGTCTGAATCTCGGTTATTTTGATGGCAATACGGTGACGGCCCTGTGGAATTACGCGCAGCACTTCGCTATGAGCGATAACTCCTACAGTACAACCTTTGGCCCCTCCACGCCGGGCATGTTGAACCTGATTTCGGGCCAGACCAACGGAGTGACCAGCACACTGAACGGCACCGGCGATGAAGTGGACGGCGGCAACGGATCGCTCTCCGTAGTTGGTGATCCTGACCCCATCGGTGACGTTTGCTCAAACCCCACGCGAAACCAGGTCACGATGGGAGGAACGAACATTGGCGACCTACTGAACGCGGCGGGTGTGACTTGGGGATCGTTCATGGGTGGGTTTAATCTCTCGATTACGAACTTTAACGGCACCACGGGCTGCAAACGGAGTTCGACCGGACTCGCAGGGACAACTAAGGATTACATTCCGCACCACGCGTGGTTCGAGTACTACACATCTACGGCCAATCCCAACCATACCCGGCCGGCCTCCATCGCCGAAATCGGGCACAACGGCCCGGCCAACCATGAATATGACCTTCAGGACTTCTTTGCCGCGGTTTATGCGGGCAATTTTCCAGCTGTGAGCTTCATCAAGGCCCAAGCTTTCCAAGATGGGCACGCTGGCTACTCTGACCCGCTGGATGAGCAGAATTTCCTAGTCAAGCTGATCAACTTCCTGCAATCTCAGCCCTCATGGAGCAGCACGGCCGTCGTCATCATGTACGACGATTCTGACGGCTGGTACGACCATCAGATGGGACCCATCGTGAACCAGTCCCATGGCCCAGCAGACGCACTCAGCGGTCCAGGCCTCTGCGGTATTGCTGCGGATTCAACATCCTTGCCTGGAATCGATTCGGGCAACCTACACGCACTTGGTCGTTGTGGCTATGGTCCGCGCCAGCCGCTGCTTGTTGTCTCACCGTTTGCACGGGCAAACTTCGTCGACCACTCGGTCACTGACCAGACCTCAGTCCTGCGGTTCGTCGAGGACAATTGGCTCAAAGGGCAGCGCATCGGTCAGGGATCCTTCGACGCCATCGCGAACTCCATCACCCAAATGTTCGACTTCAACCAGGACAGCGAAGGCCAGGGTGACAGAGTCCTGTTCCTCAACCCGAGTACTGGCGAACCGATGGATTAGAAACAAACCTGGGGAAGGACGGCCCTCAGACGAATCGAAATGAAAACCGAAGGGGTCGCTGGAGACAATCTCCAGCGTGCCTCTTCGTTTTCTTTGCCACGCGCGGACAACCTGCTTTAGGTATCGATCATCCTTGCATTCATCCTCCTTGGTGTGAGGAGCGATGATCGAGCGTTGGCTTATCGCCGCCGGTGCAGGCGGTCTCTTATTTGTATGTTTAGCGCGGGCTGCTCCGCAAATCGATACTTCCTCGGCGGAGTTCTCCATCCTCCCGAACTTTCCTGAAAGCTCGCCTCCTCTCATCGAGGAAATCACTTTCAATGGCCTGCGTCGTATCTCTCCCGCCGCGCTTCGCCCGAAAATCTCGTCGCGCGAAGGCCAGGCTCTCGATGCAAATAGAGTAGCGGCAGATCTCCGCGCCCTTGCGCGGCTCGGCTGGTTTGGCGACATCTCTGTCGAATCGCAAACTCTTACCGACGCAAATGCGTCGCCGGAGAAAACGCCGCCCCAAGTTCGTCTCATCTTTCATCTTGACGAGCAGCCCTATCTCACCGGGGTCATGTTTTCCGGCTCGAAACTTCTCTCTTCCGCTCAAATCGACAAACTTCTTTCGGATGCCCATCGAGCTCCCCGCTTGGGGGAGCCTGCGGACCCCATGGCTCTCCACCACATCGCGCTAGCTATCCAATCCTCCCTCGCGGAGTTGGCTCATCCGCGGTCGCGCGTTGGAATCCGCCGCGAAGAATCCGCGAATCATACCGTCCGCGTTCGCTTTGAAATCAGCGACGGTCCCCACTTGCCGGTCGGGAAGATTCGCTTCGAAGGACAAACCGCCTTCTCCGCGAAATTATTGCGCCGCCAGATGCGGCGAATCGCGCCCAGTTCTTTTTTCGCCGGGCTGCGTGGAAAAAACGCCTTCACGCGCGCAGCTTTCGAAGACGACCGTGAGCACCTCCTGGCCTACTATCAAAATCACGGTTATCCGGAAGCCCGCATAGGTAACTCCTGGATTTCGCGGGAAGATAAATCCTCTTTTCGGTGCCTCCCTTGGCCTCATCGCACGAACGTAATCCGGCTCTCCCTTGCTATTCCCGTTCAGCCCGGTCCTCGTTACGTGCTGGCATCCCTTCACGCCTCTCCCACGCTGCTCCAGGCAAGTGGTTCGCACGCTCAAAAACTCCAGTCGTTTCTCCGCACGAATACCGGAAAGCCGTACTCCGCGCAAACTATCGAAGACCTTCGGCGCGCGTGGCAGGCAACAATCCAGCCAAAAACTGACAAAGCAATTTCTCCCGCCTATCGCAGCTTGGAAACGACGCGGACATTTGACCCCGAAAACCACACCGTAGAAATTGCCTTCGGATTGTCCGACACGCCGCCGGTCCTCGTCCGTCGCGTCGAAATCCAGGGCCTTCATCGCTTCAGCGATCGTTTTGTCCGCCGCCGCATCCCGCTTCGAGAAGGCCGTCCGCTCGATGACCATGCTCTCGAATCCGGCCTGGCGCGCTTGACTCCCTCCGGCTACTTTCGTCCTGTCCGTAAGGAAGATATTCACGTTCAGATCGATGAAGCAGCTCACACCGCCGATGTAATCATTCACCTTCAGGAAGTGGGCCAGCAGCGCGCGTCCTTCTCCGGCTCTCATGGCCAGTTCGGCAGCACGCTGGGCCTCGCTTACACAGTTTTCGATCTCTTCCAGCGCGATGAATTGTTCGCCTCCCAAATCGACGCCGGTCCGGAGACTCTCCAACTCATGTTAGGGCTCGCAAAGCAGGGGTTCTTTGGTTCCCGCGGTTCGCTCGCACTTTCCGTTTTCAACAATGTCCTGCGTCCGCGCTTCACGAGCGGTGTCAAAGGCCCCTTCTTCACTTCAGAAACAGAAGGGCTGAACCTGGGCTGGACTTACGCCGTTACAAACACCGACTCTCTCGGAATCAATTACGGAGTGTCGCGTTCGAACATTGACTATTCTCTTCCGCTCCCCGCAAACCTCACCGGTGTAACCGCAAGTGACATTCGCGCCCGCACTTCGAATCACTCGCTCGGTCTCAGCTGGGCTCGCGACTCCGGCAGCCAACAATTCACTTTCGCAAGTTCTTTTTCCGGCGCCTGGCTCGGCGGCAACGAAAACTTGCTCCGCTCATCCGAGGAATACGCTCGTCTGGTTCCTCATCCTCTCTTCAGTCACCAAAACGCCTTTGCATTTCGCACTTCCCTCGACGCGGCTGGCAGCTATCGCGGCGACATGTCTTTTTACTCACGCCTTTTTCCGAGTGACAACCAGGTGCGCGGCCTCCGTGCGGGTGAGCTAGGGCCTTACGCCATCGTCCCATCCAATTCGTCGACGGGAATTACTCAGTTCTCCGCCGCGCCCGCCGGAGCAAATCTCTTCACCGCGGCAAATCTCGAGTACCGGGTCCCGCTTTCCGGCGGCACGCAAGCCTCCGCCTTTTTTGACCTCGGGTCGGGCTGGCTTCTTCCCAACTGGCTTGGGCCCACGCGGCCTCTGTTCCTCAGCGCAACCAACGGCGTTCTGCACGGCTCGACGGGGCTCCAGCTGCAATGGACACTTCCCGGAATCGAGGTCCCCGTGCGGGGTTATTACGCCGTGAATGTTTTGCGGCTCGACCGTTTTCTGAAATTGCCCGACGGCACTCTTTTCCACGCGCACCACCCTCGTTCCGGCTTCGGCTGGGCGCTCGGCACACTGTTCTGAACTACTTCCCTGTAATACACTCCATCCTCGTATGAAGTACTCAAAGCTCCTGAAAGAAGCCTCTCGTCTCGCTCGGCCTTTTTGCGTCGAGCAAGGAAACAAATTCCGTATCAAGGACTATGACCCCGCCGGCACCAACAGCGTGAAATCCAAACAGCAGGCCCAGGAAATTCTCCTGCGCGGCACCGAGGCCCTCAGCCACATGCAGGAAAAGCTTTATGCGCAGGACCGCTGGGCGCTGCTGCTTATTTTCCAAGCGATGGACGCCGCCGGAAAAGATGGCGTCATCAAGCACGTCATGTCCGGCGTAAACCCGCAGGGCTGTGAAGTCCACTCATTCAAAACTCCAAGCAGCGAGGAGCTGAACCACGATTACCTCTGGCGTTCGAACAAATGCATTCCGGAGCGCGGCAAGATCGGCATTTTCAACCGCTCGTATTACGAGGAAGTTTTGGTTGTCCGCGTCCACCCCGAACTATTGAAAGGGCAAAAACTGCCCGAACGCCTCGTCACAAAACAAATTTGGGCGGAACGCTACGAAGACATCAACGCTTACGAACGGTATCTCTCCCGCAATGGCGTGGTCATCCGCAAATTCTTTCTGCACGTTTCGAAGAAAGAACAGAAAAAGCGTTTCCTCGAGCGCATCGAGGACTGGCGCAAAAATTGGAAGTTTTCCATGGCGGACGCCAAGGAACGCGGCTTTTGGAAAGACTACCAGCAAGCATACGAAACGATGATCCAGAGAACCGCCTCCCCGCATGCGCCCTGGTACGTTGTTCCCGCCGATAATAAATGGTTCACGCGGTTGGTCGTCGCTTCCGCGGTCATCGACGCGCTGCACAATCTGGATCTGGCCTTCCCCGTGGTGGACAAAGCCAAAAAGAAAGAACTCCAGGCCGCGCGCGAATCCCTGCTGCACGGCGAGGATTGATCTACTTTGATCCACAGGGCCAAGCTGTCCTCGCTATGAAACATGCGGCCGCGATTCTCGGACTTGGTTTTGTCGGCAGGGCAGCCGGGAACTTTGCGAGCATGGTGTGTTTCCAATGTACTGCAGGTCGGCGAAGCCTATCTTGCTGGTGTAAAACGGGTCGCGAGTCATATTGCGCAGAAGAGCGGCATTATACGCCGTTGGGTCAAAGCAACAAGCGGGGAAACCGTGAGAAAATTGCACGGTGGCCGGGAATCACTTTTTCGGGCGCAGAGTTTCGAACGGCGGAATTGAAACAGGCATGGTCAATGCACGTTCCGGGGGCTGCTTTCCGCGTAGGATGGCGTCGGCGAACATTTCGATGGCCTGGCCTGTGTTTGGGGGGACAAAAATCGTAGCGGACAGCAAGCCGCTGCGCACCCAGGATTGGCCGGTCTTAGGTAAGCCGTCGCAACCGGTGAAGGGCAATTTCAGCAAACGTTCACGCTCGGATTCGTTGGTGATTTCTTGAAATGCTTTGCGCGCGCCCAGCGCCATGGAATCATCCTGAGCGCCAATTAAATCGACTACGAAATTTTTCGAGGTTGTGAGTTTCAGCCAGGAGCGCACGGCGCGAACCGAGCTTTCTTCGGTCCACTGGGCCCGCAACAGGGTGCAATGGACGTTGGCGGGCTTGGTCTCCTGCATGCCCGCAGTGCGGTCCTTTGCGGCGGAATTATCGGAGGGGCCCTGAATGTAGAGAACCGTTCCACCTTTTGGCAAGAAAGCGGCAAATTGGCGGCCCTGAATGCGTCCGATTTCGACGTGATCGGAACTCACGGCAAAGACGGGCACAGGGAAGGCCTGGCGCAGCTCGGCGATGTAACTCGCGTCCCGGTTCAGCACCGCCCAGCCGATTCCGGCGCTGACGGCCGCTCGAGCCACCTGCGGCAAAGCGGTTCCGCCGACGGGTTCGAACACAATGGCGTCGGGACGCGAATCATCGGAGGATTGAATTCTTTTCAGGATCTGGGTGCTTTGGGTGATGGCGTCGTTGCCGGCGAAAATAATCTCGGCGTCTACGCTCAGTTTTTTCGCGGCCTGCTCCGCGGATTGTGCCTGCTCAACCTGGTAATCGTTTTCGTCGGTGGTCAGGGAAACCAAAATTTGGAGCTTCTTCATCGTGCCGTTCAGCCTTGCGAAACGCAGACCGTCTCAATGCTGGTTCTGCGGAATGAATTTACTCCAAAGCGCACTCGAAGTGACATGAAAATTAATTGCGGTTGACGTGATTGGAACGTTGCGCGGAAGAAGGAGCTGTTTGTTACGCCTCGGTAAAACTTGCTTGCCGAAGCAATTTGGCAGGATTTGAGAATCGGGGCCGGTTGGCGCTAAGCATTTTAAATTCTTTGACTTAGAGCAAAGCGAGTTCGTGGCGGAGGTAACCTTGCGGACATAGCGCAAGTTTCGCGCTTCTGTTCGTTCTACCATTAGGAATAAGAAGAAAGCCCTAAAGGACCGCCCGATGCCCTTAGCTGAGCTATTGCTCGTGCTCTTCGCGCTTTTGGCGATCGCTACACCGTTTCTGACCATCTATCTTCTGGTGAAGCAGCGCAAGCTGCGCGATTACGTGGTTCAGGTCGCCGAAGAGAGCGAAAGACAAGACGCCGCAATTCGGCGGGAACTCACGGCCCTGAAACAGCAGGTTGGATCGGCTGTGCATGCAGTTCCCGCGATTTTGGGGAAACCCGCGGTGGCGGAGGTTCGAACGCCGGTTCCCGCATCTCCGCAAGCGCCACACGTCGAAGAGCCGGTCGTGTCAGTTCCGGACAAAAAGCTGGACTTACCGGCATTACCGAAGAAAGAAGAACCCGTTCGCATTACGCTGCCCCCGCCGGTAGCAATTCCTCCACTGAGCGTGCCCCTACAGAAATCGCCGATTGTGGCTCGTATTGAAGTTCCACCGGTCGAGGCGAAGCCGCAGGCTCCCATTGAGGCGGCGCCAACGACACCAGAAAGAAAACCTACTGTACCAGTCGTGCAACCACCGGCACCCAAAATACCAGCGACACCTCCGCTGCAACCTCCCACGACTCCGAAGATTGTGGCGCCTGTTCCAACACCAATTCCGTCCGCTGCGATTCCGCCTGCGGCAATCCCACCCGCGACAACTCCACCTGTGACGACAGCACGTGTTTCGTCGCCATCGCCCGTCGCGGCGCTGAAAGTTGCCGCGCCAAGACCAACTCTGCAACAGCGCATGAAGGCTGTTTCCGCGCTCGAAGAGACGCTTGGTACGAACTGGCTCAACAAGCTCGGCATCATCATTCTTGTGGTGGGCGTCGCGTTATTTGGAATCTACGAGCTGGGCACTCTTGGCCCACTCGGCAAGGCCGGGATCTCTTTCGCGGCTTCCTTTGGTCTTTTGGCGGGAGGGATATTTCTCGATGGCCGGGAACAATACCGCTTGATCGGCCGGGGTGGCATCGGCGGAGGATGGGCGCTACTGTTCTTCAGCACCTACGCTATCCATCACGTCGGCGCAATGCGGGTGCTCTCGTCTGAGCTGATCGATCTGATCCTCATGCTCGTTGTGGCCATCGCCATGGCGGTGCACACACTGCGCTACCGTTCGCAATTCGTGACCGGTCTGGCGTTCCTGCTGGGCTACACGACGGTGGCGCTCAGTCACGACACTGTGTACAGCCTTTCCGCTGGAGTGGTGCTTGCGATCGGACTGGTTTCCATCGCGCTCAAGATGGGCTGGTATGAGCTGGAAGTCTTCGGAATTCTATCGAGCTATCTGAATCATCTGTATTGGTTGTACCGGATTCTGGGAATCGAAGGTGCGCGCGGACGCGCCTTTGAGGCGTATAACGCCAGCACAGCGATGCTGTTTTTTTACTGGCTGGTGTTCCGCGTCTCTTATGCGCTGCGGAAAATCAAAACGGATTCCGAGGAGCATGTGTCGACGGCCGCTGCCGTCCTGAACACGTTCCTGTTGCTGGGAACGCTGAAGTTTCAGTCGGTGCATCCAGAGCTCGCCTATATAGCGCTCCTCGTTGTGGGCGCGCTCGAGTTCATAGTCGGGCAGTTGCCCACGGTGAGAAAGCGCCGCGAGGCGTTCGTGGTGCTCAGCGTGACGGGCGCGGCGCTCCTGCTTGCCGCCGCACCTTCACACTACAGCGGGAACAACGTGGCGATTCTGTGGCTGGTCGGCACGGAGGTCTTTCTCGTTGCGGGGATCACAGTCAAAGAAGTTGTTTTTCGCCGACTGGGTCTATTCACAGGGATCTTGGTCGGCGTTCACATTATCGGCGTCGACTTCCGTCAACTCGTTGAGCTGAGACTTTCGGGCGAACCGTTTGCTCTCGCGGCCGGGGTGCTCTTCGCGCTATGCGCCGCGGTGCTTTACGGCAATACGCTGATCATCGGTTCTCGATGGAAGGAGTTTTTCGAAAATACGCTCGACCGGCGATTGCTTGCCGCGCATTCCTATATCGGCACATTTGCGGCACCCGCAGCAGCTTGGGCTTTCCTCGCGAAGGATTGGACCGCGCTGGCCTTCGCAGCCATCATGCTGGTCATCGCCGTCCTCGGCCGAAAACTCAAATCGACGCATCTTCACGTGCAGTACGGGTTCCTCGGCGCGCTAACACTGTATCGCGCGCTGATTGTGAATCTTCATACCAGGAGCCCCGCTCACGTCCACATCTTGATGCGTCTGCTGAGCCTGCCCTTGCTTTCGGTAGCGTTTTATTTGACGGCCAAGCTGGCTGATCTGCCTCGGGCAAACGAGCAGCGTTTGTTCCGGGGCGCGCTGGCCAGCGTGGGCACTCTGCTTTTCACATTGCTCCTGGTTTACGAGGCGCCAGAGCTCTGGCAGCCCCTGGCATTCATCGCGTTTGCCGTGGTGCTTTCCGAGGCCGGGCGCAAGCTGGGTTACGCTGCGTTGGCTTTACACGCGCACGCGCTAACGATCCTCGCTTTCTTCCAGGCATTGACAAACGACAACGGCGCCACTCGCCAGTGGCAGACGCTGCCGATGCGGGCATTCGCCGCATTGCCGGTGGTAGCGGGCGCTTATTGGTTGGCTTGGCGTCCCGCCATCACTAATCCTCGCCATCTGCAAGTCGCGCGTGGACTCTACACCTGGGCGGCGGCAGGTTTATTGACGTGGATACTTTCAGATCTTCTTCGTCCGCCGTGGATCGTTGTTGGCTGGATGGTTCTCGGGATTCTGTTAATTCTCGCGACACGCTGGATCCGCTATCAGCAGTTAGCGTGGCAAGCACATGCTGTGGCGCTGTGCGCGTTTGTTCGTGCGTACATGATCAATCTCGGCGTGGAACAGCAATTTTGGAAGGGTATTTCTTTGCGTCTTGTAACAACGGGACTGGTCATCGGAGGCGCTTATGTTCTGGCCACGATTGACACGAAGATTCTGGGAGCCATGCGGGCCGCGGTGCGCAATGTTCATACCTGGGCCGCGGCATTTTTCCTCGGCTATTTGATCTGGCTCGAGGCGCCGCAACCCTGGATTGCGGTGGGGTTTCTAGGCGCCGGCATCCTTCTGGCACTCGCGGGACGCCGGTGGAACCTGGCGCACCTGTCGTATCAAGAACATCTCTTCGCCGTCGCAGCTGTCTATCGGGGACTGGCGCTCAACTACGGCCTGCAAACTGCGTATGGCCATTTCAGTGTGCGATTGATCACGATCTCGCTGGTTGCCGCCGGGCTATATGGAATTTCCCGAATCGCGGCGCCGCGCGAAGCTATTTATGCTCGCCCGGCCGCTTATCTTCACACCACCGCAGCGACGGGAATGCTTGCATTTTTGATGTGGTATGAAGCATCCACGGGATGGCTGGCGGCGCTGTGGGCAGTGTTTGCCCTCGTTCTTGCTGCCGTAGACCGCCGGTTCCATCTCGAGGACCTGCGCTTGCAGGCACACGCATTGTCAGCCATCACTCTGTTGCGAAGCATCGGAATCAACCTTCACACTGCGGAGACCTGGCGAGGGTTGAGCGTGCGGCTGCTTTCCCTGAGCATCGTGGCGGTGGTTTTCTACGCGATGACTCGTATTATTCGAATGCCGGAAGAGTGGAGGACGCGCGACGTCCATCACATCTACTCCTGGGGCGCGTCCACACTGGTGTCGCTACTGCTGTGGTACGAATTGCAGCCGCTGAGCGTGGCGCTCGGGTGGGGAGTTTTTGGGCTGGTGCTTTTTGAATACGGCCTGCTGCGCAAGATCGCCCAATTCCGCTACCAGGCTTACCTCGCTTTAGTGGCGGCGTTCACACGAATTTTCTTCGCAAACCTGACGGCGGGCGAGCCCGGGCAATTCTGGAGCCCGCGGATGACGACGATCCTTCCGTTGGCGCTAATTTTCTTTTTCGTCTACGCACAGTTGCCGGAAAAGGAAGAAGGCGTTGCGCGGGACCGGCGTTGCCACTTTGACGCTCTGCTGGCCTACCTCGGCACAGCAACGGTGGCCGCCCTTTTCTACTTTCAAGTCCGGGATGAGTGGGTCGTTACGTCGTACGCGGCCTTGGCCTTTACTCTGTTCGGAGCGGCGCTGCTGTTGAACCGGCGGATTTTCCTGCACCAGGGAATTCTTCTGACACTGGGGACCTTTGCGCGAGGGATGGCCCACAATCTGTTTGGCGGAGGCTATTTCGGCGAAGGCGACTGGAAAGGCCGCTACTTCGTGCTGGGGTCGGCAGCGGCGATTTTGCTGGCGAGCCTGTTCTTCGCATTTCCCTTGCGAGAACGAAATAAAGCGCTAGCAACAACGAGCGGGTGGAAACGAGTGAGGCTAGTACTCGTCCGGCGTCCGGAGCAACTGCAATTCTTTACACCATTTGTCCTGCTTACGCTGATGCTGTGGATGAAGATGCGTGCGGGCATGGTCACCGTATCGTGGGGCATCGAAGGCGTCCTGATCGTGCTGCTGGCGCTGGCGTTGAAGGAGCGCAGCTTCCGATTGACCGGGCTGTGCATGCTGCTCCTCTGCGTGGCAAAGGTGATGGCCATGGATGCCTGGGGACTCCAGCCGCGCGACCGCTACATCACGTTCATTATCGTCGGAGCTGCGCTGCTGAGCGTTTCGTTTCTCTATAGCAAGTACCGCGAGACGATCCGGCAATTTCTATGAAGCGCCTTGCCGCCCTGGTTGTTTTCTTTCTTATCCTAGGAACCGCGCTGGGAGCGCTCTACCGTAGCCAGCGACGTCCGAAAGATTCCGGGGTGTCTCCCAACGCCATACTAAATCTGGCAGCGGATGTGCAACGCGACCTGAGCCGCGTGCCGATGCACTTTACCCGGCTCTCCGATAAGGAAGAAATTCGGATCGGCAACGAATTGGCGAGCCGCTATATCTCGAAGCTGCCAAAATTCACGGCGGAAGAAGAAGGGCTGCAAACCTACGCGCAAAGAGTGGGCGGCAGAGGGGCCGCGCGGGCGCACCGTCAGCTTCCTTATGCGTTCCACCTCCTTCCGGACGACGCGCTGATCAATGCATTTTCGCTGCCCGGCGGACATGTTTTTATCGGCGAGGGAATGATGAATAAGATGACCACGGAGGACGAGCTAGCGAACGTGCTGGGCCACGAAATTGAGCACGTCGATCACTATCACTGCGTGGAACGCGTGCAAATCGAGGGGCAGTTGCGAAACTTTCATTTGGAAATCGTGGGCGCCGTCCTGCAAATCCCCCTCGACGTGTGGAAGGCCGGTTACAGCAAGGATCAGGAGATGGAGGCCGACCGCGAGGGGCTGCGTCTGGTGGTTTTGGCGGGGTATTCGCCCTACGGGGCGGTTACCCTGTTCGAAAAGCTGGCAGAGATGGAAAGGGAATACAGCATCCACGCACAAACGCCGGAGGAGGAGGTCTCGGAGCTAGCCAGACAAAGTTTGGAAGGGTATTTTCGCTCGCACCCGCAAACGTCCGAGCGTCTCGCCCAAGTGAAAAACCTGATCGCGCAGGAACACTGGGAGAACCAAAAAGAGCAAAAGGCTTTCCACATCGAGTACGAAGTGCACAACGGGACGTACGTGAAATGAGAATTGCTTTGATGATGCCCGGGAGTTCTAGTTCGCCGTTGCGTACCGTTTATGCAAAAATGCGCCTTCGAATGGCTCATGAGGTGAGGAATCCAGACGCACTGAGGGGGACTCTCCGATGCCCGAGCAGGTGACAAACTGGCGCCGCGGCTTCTGGAGTTTGATCGCCACACAGTTTCAGGGCGCGTTCAATGAAAACGGCCTGAAGAGTCTGGTCTTTTTCCTGATCCTTGCGATGCACCTGAAGCCAGAGGAGGAAAACAGCCGGGTCTTCGTTCTCAACCTCCTTTTTTCTGTGCCCTTCATTCTGTTCTCCATGACCGGCGGGTATTTTGCCGATCGTTTCAGCAAACGAACTGTCACCGTCGGAACCAAACTGTTTGAGATGGCCGTAATGCTGCTGGCGATGTTTGCCTTCGCGCAGGAAAACCTGACGCTCGCTTTGGCCGCTGTGTTTTTAGCCAGCACGCAGGCGGCGCTGTTCGGCCCTTCGAAATACGGCCTGCTGCCGGAGCTTCTTCCAGAGGAACGACTGTCCTGGGGCAATGGGGTCATAGAGCTGGGAACATTTCTCGCGATTATCTCCGCAGTGGTCGCCGCTGGATTCATGTCCGACACATTTCGCGGACACCAGGCGATCTCAGGTTTACTCTTTCTTGGCTGTTCTGTAGTGGGACTCGTTTGTGCATGGACGATTACCCGAGTTCCCGCCGCGGACCCCTCGAGAAAACTCCGCGTCAATGTGTTCGGTGATCTGTGGGCGCAAGGGCGCTTGATGCGCGCGGACCGCGCGCTGTGGCTTGCGGTGATCGGCAACACATACTTCTGGTTCTTCGGAGCCTTGCTGCAAAACAACGTCATTTTCTATGGCGAGAGAATCCTGCGAATTAACAGCTCGCACACGGGTCCACTCCTGGCCTCGGTTGCTGTAGGGATCGGCGTGGGCAGCCTGGCAGCGGGCTATCTTTCCGGCGGAAAGATCGAATACGGGCTGATTCCTCTGGGCGCGTTAGGAATGACGATCTTCGGATTTGCCCTTTCTGCTCATGGCCTGACTTTCGTTCAAGTCTTGATTCTGTTGGCAGCGCTGGGCTTTAGCGGCGGATTCTTCATCGTTCCCATCAATGCACTGATCCAACACCGCCCGGAAGAGCAGCACAAGGGCGGCGTGATTGCCGCGGCAAATCTGCTTTCGTTTGTGGGGATCGGCGCCGCGGGCGCGGTCTACTATGTTTTGACCAACTACGTGGGCCTTGGCCCTGCGGCGGTTTTTTTCTGGGCGGCCATCGGCACGGTCATCGCTGCCGCGTATGTCTTGTACCTGCTGCCCGATTCGCTGCTGCGGCTGCTGCTCTGGTTTGCGACACACACGCTGTACCGCATGGACATTGAGGGACGGGAAAATGTTCCCGCGCGGGGCGGGGCCCTGCTGACACCGAACCACGGGTCGATCGCGGACGCAGCCCTGGTCATCGCTTCGACCGACAGACCGGTGCGATTTCTAATGTTCAAGGAATCTTACGAACACCCGCTGATCAAGCCGTTCGCCAAAATACTGGAGGTGATCCCGATTTCTTCACAACAGCGGCCAAGGGAAATGCTTCACTCGTTGCGTGAAGCGACTGACGCGCTGCGGAACGGCGAGCTGGTGTGCATCTTCCCCGAAGGACAGATGACGCGCATCGGGCAAATGCTTCCCTTCCGGCGGGGAATGGAACGCATCATGAAGGGCGTGGACGCGCCAATCATCCCCATGAACATCGATGGCATCTGGGGATCCATTTTCAGTTTTTCCGGCGGAAGGTTTTTCTGGAAGCTTCCACGGCGGATTCCCTACCCCGTGCGGGTCACGTTCGGGACGCCGATGCCGCCGAGCGCGACCGTGCAGGAAGTGAGACAGGCGGTTCAGGAACTGGGGGTCGGGGCATTCGAACGGCGCAAAAGGTACATGAAGACGCTTACGCGGTCTTTCATTCAAACCGCGCGGCGGCATGCCTTGCGGTTTGCGATGGTGGACGGGCGGTCGCCCCAGCTTCGATTTTTCTCAGCGCTCGTTAAGTCGATTTTTCTGGCGCGACGTTTGCGCAAGCACTGGCAGGGCCAGCAGATGGTGGGAATACTGCTGCCGCCTTCCGTGCCGGGGGCGTTGGTGAATGTAGCGGCGCTGCTGATGGGCAAGGTGCCGGTTAATTTGAATTACACAACTTCCGATGAAACGCTGGCGTCGTGCGCGAAACAGTGCAACTTGAAAACGGTGGTGACCTCACGGCTGTTCCTCGAAAAGACCCACATCCAGCCGCCGGGAGTGACAATTTTTGCGGAGGACGTCGCGGAGAAACCGCGGACGAGCGAACGCATCTCTGCCGTGCTGGCTGCCATTTTCCTGTCGGCGGGCCTGGTCGAAGAGTTCGCCGGGGCCGAACGGAAAACTCGGATCGACGATGTGGCGACGATTATATTTTCCAGCGGCTCGACCGGCGACCCCAAAGGCGTGGTGCTGACACACTACAATGTAGCGTCAAATGTGGAGCAGCTCAATCAAGTATTCATGCTGCATCCGGACGATCGCATTCTGGGGATTTTGCCGTTTTTCCACTCGTTCGGATTTACCGCCACGCTGGGATTGCCGATGACCGTGGGGGTGGGCGTGGTGTACCACCCGAGCCCCATCGAGGCGCGCGCGATCGGCGCGCTGGTCAGCCAGCACGCGGTCACCATGCTGCTGGCAACGCCGACATTTCTGCAATCGTACGCGCGGAGGTGCACGCCGGAAGATTTTGGCAGCCTGCGATTCGTCATGGCGGGCGCGGAGAAATTGCCGGAGCGGATTTCGCAGGCGTTCGAAGATCAGTTCGGGATCCGGCCGATGGAAGGATACGGATGTACGGAGTGCTCGCCGGCGGTGGCGGTTAATACGCGCGATTTCCGCGCCGCGTTTTTCCGGCAGGTCGGAGCAAAACGAGGCACCATCGGACATCCCTTGCCGGGGATGGGAGTGCGAATCGTGGATCCCGAGACGCGGCAACCGGTGCCGGCGAACCAAGTGGGTTTGTTGCTGGTACGCGGCCCGAATGTGATGCAAGGATATTTGAACCGGCCGGAGAAAACGGCCGAGGTCCTCATCGATGGCTGGTACAACACGGGAGATATTGCGGCAATGGACGAAGACGGATTCATCCGCATCACCGACCGCTTGAGCCGCTTCAGCAAGATTGGCGGCGAGATGGTGCCGCACATCAAGATCGAAGACAAACTCCACGAATTGGCGGAGGCAACGGAGCAGGTGTTTGCGGTAACTGCGATACCCGATGAAAGAAAGGGCGAGCGAATTGTCGTGCTCCACACGCTCTCTGAAAGCAGTTTGCGGGAATGCCTGGGGCGCCTGGCGAAGAGCGAACTGCCGGCGCTGTGGAAGCCTCGGCCAGACCAGTTCATCCAGATTCAAACACTGCCATACCTTGGCACGGGCAAGCTCGATCTGCGGAGGTTGCGGGAACTGGCGGTGGAGATGGCGAATCAGGATTGAATTCGCTAGTATCGCCCGGCCGAGTGGATAAGTCTGAAAATGAATTCCGGAAAAACGCATTCGTGGCGAAGTCTCATCTTCCGCGCCATCGTCACAATCCTGGCCCTCGGCATATGGTTCTGGACGCAATCGCTGATCGGGGCACGCTCCCTGCCGGTCGCTGGAATCGGAGATGCCATCCATCAGTGGACGGGGCCGCTGAATGCTTACTTTTTCGAGAACACACGCGAGGCGAACGCCTTGCTTATCGTGAGCTCGGGATTGATCGACGGTCTGGGAATCTTTCTTCTGGCGAGATGGCTGTTTGGCAGCAGCGTGCGCCCGTTTCTAGGACTGCTGATCCTGCTGGGGCTGCGCCAAATCATGCAAGCGGTTTGCGTGCTCCCTGCCCCTCCGCACGCAGTGTGGCACTATCCTGGCGTACCGTCATTGTTCGTCACCTACGGGGTCACCACCGACTATTTTTTTTCAGGTCATACGGCGATCGCAATCCTGGGTGCAACGGAGCTGGCGAGACTGGACAAGCGCTGGCCGACCGTGCTGGGGGTCGCGACCGTGTTGTTTGAAGTTGCCGCGGTCCTCGTCCTGCGGGCGCATTACACCATGGATGTGTTTACAGGGATCATTGCCGCCTTGTGGGTAGCACAGCTCTCCACGCGGATATCTCCTTCCTTAGACGCGTTAATGAACAAAACGGGGTAACTACCGACGCACTGGGGCTCTATCAGGTAAATATGGCGGCGGGGCGCATGGGATGTCGCTGCCTCCATTGCCATGCCGAAGAAATAATCCCTTCCAGAGATGACTCCCGGGGAACCCACCCCAACTCTTCCTTAATGCGCCGGGGATCAGCGCATAGAATGTCGGGATCACCGGGCCGGCGAGATGCGAGGCGTACCGGAACCGGGCGGCCCACGACTTTCTCCGCGGAATTACAAACCTGGCGAACCGAATAGGCGGTGCCTGTGCCGATATTATACGAGCGCATGCCTGCAGATCCGAGTCTCGGCAAAGCACTAATGTGAGCCCGCGCGATATCCAGTACATGGACATAGTCTCGAAGGCAAGTGCCATCGGGCGTTTCATAATCTGTGCCGTAGATATTGACGAACTCGCGCTCGCCGGCCGCGGCCTGAAGAACCAAAGGGATGAGATGGGTTTCCGGGTCGTGCTGCTCGCCGAGATCGAGAGTTGCACCCGCGGCATTGAAATACCGGAAGGCCACCACGCTCCAGCCGTAACATTGGGCATACCACTGAAGAACGTTTTCGAAGATGAGCTTGGTTTCCCCGTAAGGATTCACCGGCTTCTTAGGGTCGTCCTCGAGGATGGGAACTCTTACCGGCGTACCGTAGACTGCCGCGGAGGAGGAGAAAATGAACTTTTTGATATTTGCGGCGCGCAGAGCTTCGAGCAGAACGATGCCCGAAGCGACATTTTCCTGAAAGTATATCCCCGGATTTGCGGCAGACTCGGCTACTAAAGCCTTGGCGGCAAAGTGAAAGATTACATCGAACCGATTGCTCCGCAGCAGAGAATCCATGGCGGCGTGATCGCCGATGTCGGCCTGGACGAACTTGGCACCGGGAGGAACGTTGTGCCGGAAACCGGTGGAGAGATTGTCCACCACCGTGACGGAATGGGCGGCGAGTAGCTCCGAGCAGCAAGCTGAACCGACATATCCCGCCCCACCTGTAACCAAGATATTCGCCATCCACGATCTCCCGCGCCGCGCAGAATACTAAACGTCGTTCCGAGCAATTTCATTTCGACGAGCGAGTCTAGTTTACTGTCTGGCAAGGAATCGTTGCAAATCCCTCGTCGGGCGGGTTTGCCATGAACTTACTAGCCTCTTTCCAGAAGAGAGGGCAGGCGTATTATGATCGATTGCTGCAGAGCGCCATGATTGACGCAGACCATCTGACCGCGGCAACAGCGGCCGGGGAGTGGCTCAATCCATCAGGAGGTTAGCATGTTCAACTCAAGCAAGACGCGGCGCTACGGACTCGTTGCGTTCGCGATCGTGACGATTGTTTCTCTGGCGGCTGCAAGAACCGCGGATCTCAATCCGGCCGCGCTCGCGTACAAGCTTCCCGAGCAGATCAAGTGGGTAGACGATCCGATCGGTTCGAAGATGGCCGTCGTGCAAGGGGATCCCTCGAAGCCGGGGCTGTACATCGTACTCGTGCGGTGGACAGCGCATCACATGAGCCATCCACATTTCCATCCCAACGATCGATTTATTACGGTGCTTTCGGGAACCTGGTGGGTGGGCACGGGAACCAAGTTCGATCCGGAAAGCACGCTGGCGCTGCCGACAGGCACGTTTGTTACGCACTTTGGCAAACAGATCCATTATGACGGCGCAAAGGACGGGGATACCGTTCTGGAAATCGTCGGCGAAGGGCCTGCGACGGCCACTCCGGCTGAAACGAAGTGAGCGGCGGCGTTCCTTCGCGCTCACTTCTCCTCGTTCCCTCGTTCCAAGAAAAGTTTCGCGAGAAGGAATCTAGGTGTACAATGCCGCCGGGCTCGGAGACTTCGCCACGGATATCCTGGTTCCGGAAAACGGACAAGGAGAGTCTGGGAAAAGATGGTTTCTTTCGACTACATGCAACTGCATCACGTTAGGCCCGCCATCTTGGCCCCAACGAGGGGCTCGCCACAGAGGAAATAGCCAGACAAGCCGAACATTACGGCGTGAAGATTCCTTCGCGATGAGCGAAGCAGGTCTGAGCGGAGTGATGAGTGCAGCGGCCCGGGTGGAAGAGCGTTCAACGCAACGCTTTTGGTTACGAGAAACAGCGATTGAGGAGGATAAGCTTGGCCCTGCCGACGGACAAGCACTACACGGCGCGGGTCCTCGAACGGAAGGATTTGTCCGAGGACTTGTGGCTAATTCGCGTGGATCCCGGTGGTCCGTTTCAGTTTAAAGCAGGTCAATACGCAACGCTGGGCGTGGACCATGGGGAGAAGCGCATCGAGCGGGCTTATTCCATTGTCTCCTCGCCGTATGAAGAAGGAGTGCTCGAGTTCTTCATCGAGCTGGTGCCGCAGGGCGAGCTTACTCCACATCTGTATAAGTTGCAGAAGGGCGACACGATGCTGTGCCGCAAAATCTCGAAAGGCCGCTTCACGCTTGATGTGAAGAGCGGCCGCACGAATCACCTGCTACTCGCGACGGTAACCGGCATCGCACCTTTTGTGAGCTACGCGCGCACGTTGTACCGCGACTGGAAATCGGGAAACAGCACAATGCCGGGAAACCACAAACTGTACTGTCTGCAGGGCGGAAGCCGTTCCTGGGAATTCGGATACCGCGAGGAGTTGGAAAAAATCGCGGCGGAAGTGCCGTGGTTCAAGTTTGTCGCGACCATAAGCCGTCCGTGGGAAGATGCGTTGTGGAAAGGCGAAACCGGGCGCGTTGATGATCTGGTGAGAAAATGCATATCAGATTGGGGACTCAAACCCACGGACACAACTGCCTACCTCTGCGGACATCCCAGCATGTGCGAAAACGGCCAGGGAATTCTGACCCGCGCGGGCTGGCAGAAAGGCTCCATGTTTGAAGAAGTTTATTTCATCCCGGGGAAAGAAGCGGGGGCCGAGTAGCGCGGTGAAAAGCCGACCTGGTGTACAATGCCGCCGGTCGCGATTCCCAAAGGAAATTCCGGATTCGTTTTGAAGTAGCGGAGGGAGATTCATGATTGTCGGAGTCCCGCGAGAGAGTTATCCCGGGGAGCGGCGCGTGGCGCTGGTGCCCGCGGTCATTCCCACCCTGGCGAAGGCCGGCCTGGAAGTGGTGGTGGAAAAAGGCGCGGGAATCGAGGCGGGCTACCCCGATGCGGATTTCGTCGCGAAGGGTGCAAGAATTCTGCCCGATCGCACGGAAGTTTTCCGCGCCGCCGATATCATCGTGCAAGTGCTGTGCTACGGCTCGAATGATCGAACCGGGAAAGACGATCTTCCCCTATTGCGCCGCGATCAAGTACTCATTGGATTTCTTCGCCCGCTCGGCGCGCTTGAAACCATCCAGGACATCGCGGGCCGGGGCGTCACAACGTTTTCAGTGGAACTCATGCCGCGGACCACGCGCGCGCAGAGCATGGACGCACTGTCTTCCATGGCGACGATCTCCGGCTACAAGGCGGTGCTACTCGCGGCGGACACGCTGCCCCGCCTCTTTCCGATGCTGACGACCGCGGCGGGAACGATTACGCCGGCTCGTGTGCTCATCATCGGATGCGGCGTCGCAGGTCTGCAAGCGATCGCCACGGCGCGTAGGCTCGGCGGGGTCGTTTCGGCATACGATCTGCGGCCCGCCGTCAAGGAACAGGTGCAGAGCCTGGGCGGACGCTTTGTCGAACTGCCGATCGAAGCCAAGGACGCGCAGGACGCGCGAGGCTACGCCACAGCGCAAGATGAAACGTTCTACAAACGGCAACGCGAACTGCTTGGGAAGGTGGTGGCGGAAAGCGATGCTGTCATCACCGCAGCGGTCATCCCGGGCAAGAAATCACCGATCCTAGTAACCAAGGAAATGGTCGCGGGGATGGCCCCAGGTTCAGTGGTTGTCGATCTGGCGGCGGAACGCGGGGGGAATTGCGAGTTGACGCGCTCGGGAGAAAAAATCGTCGAGCACGGAGTGACGATCATCGGCTGGTTCAACCACGCCAGCACCGTGCCGTACCACGCGAGCCAAATGTATGCCCGCAACCTCACGGCGTTTCTTCTACTCCTCGTCAAGGACGGAAAACTCCAAGTCAACAAGAGCGACGACATCATCCGCGAGACGCTGCTGACGCAGGGCGGCGAGATCGTGAACACCCGGCTCCGCGAGTTTTTCTCACTACCGGCTTTAGCGACAAAGGAGAGTGCCTAACCATGAAGCTGGACCTGCTTAGCAGCCTGTACGTTTTCATGCTGGCGGCTTTTATCGGCTTTGAAGTGATTCGTCGAGTTTCGCCGCTGCTGCATACCCCCTTGATGTCGCTGACCAACGCGTTGGACGCCATCGCCGTGGTGGGGGCCATAATCCTCGCAGGTGAGCACAAGAGCAATCTTGCGTCGATTCTCGGGACCATCGCCATCGTCGCGGCCACCAGCAATGTCGTAGGCGGCTTCATCATTACCGATCGCATGCTCCGCATGTTCAAATCCAGCGGGCCGAAAAAGCCATGAACAACTTCGCCGGCGCCGATACGCTGATTGAGATCTGCTACTTCATCGCCACCGCCCTCTTCATTCTTTCCCTGAAGTGGCTGAGCTCACCGGCCACGGCGCGCCGTGGGGTGATTGCGGGTGAAATCGGCATGGCCCTCGCCATCGGCGGCACACTGCTCCACCACGGGATCGTGGACTACAAGTGGCTCTCCATCGCATTAGTACTGGGCACGATCATCGGCATCCCCCTCGGCAATGTGCAAATGACCGCCGTCCCTCAACGGACCGCGCTCAGCCATGCCTTTGGCGCGCTCTGCGTCACACTGGTTGGCACGGCGGAGTTTTATCTCCGCGCGCCGGACATTTCGCCCTTCATGATGACGGTGCTGTCCATGGAAGTGATTCTCGGCTCGCTGACCTTTACCGGCAGCTTGATGGCCGCCGGGAAGCTTCAGGAGATCCTCCCGCAGCGCCCAATCACGTATAAAGGACAAAACTTCGTTAACCTCGCCCTGCTAGGTTCGGCGGTGGTGGTCGCGGGCATTCTTGTTGCGCACCCTGAGCAAATGCGACTGTTCCCGGCCCTGATAATTGTTCCGCTGATCTTCGGTGTGATGTTGATCATCCCTATCGGCGGCGCGGACATGCCGACGGTCATTTCCCTCTTGAACTCTTACGCCGGACTTTCCGCCGCGGCCATGGGTTTCGTCCTCAACAGCAAGCTGCTGATCATCGCGGGCGCTCTCGATGGCTCATCCGGCTTCATCCTCTCGGTGATCATGTCCAAGGCGATGAATCGCTCGTTCACCAACGTCCTGTTTGGCGGATTTGGACAAATTCAAGCGGCCGCCACAGGAGCGCAGGAAGCGCGCCCGGTGAAGAGCGCGACACCTGAAGAAGCGGCCTCGATTCTATCGGCAGCGAACAAAGTTGTCATCGTCCCGGGTTACGGCATGGCCGTCGCGCAAGCGCAACACAAAGTGCGTGAACTTTACGACGCGCTGACCAAGCGTGGCGTGGAAGTGACCTTCGGCATCCATCCGGTCGCGGGCCGCATGCCCGGCCACATGAATGTGCTGTTGGCCGAGGCTGACATTCCTTACGACAAGCTGCTGGAAATGGATAATATTAACGGAGACCTTCCACAGACCGACGTAGCCCTGGTCATTGGCGCCAACGACGTCACCAATCCCGCCGCACGCACCGAAGCGAGCAGCCCGATATTTGGCATGCCGATTTTGGATGTGGACAAGGCCCGCACCGTTATGGTCATAAAGCGCAGTATGGCCGCGGGATTCGCTGGTATCGACAACCCGCTCTACTACCTCGATCACACTCTCATGCTCTTCGGCGACGCCAAAAACTTCGTCGGCAACATTGTCCGCGAACTCAGCGGCGGCGATGGACACGGCTAGGGCCTGATTGGCTCGACGGCCAGCGCAGAGCACTTCACCCAAACCATGGTTGCCGCAACTTTCCTCCGATCCGGTCTGCTTGTGACTCCTCCGCCAAAAATTGTACAGCAGAAGCACTCGAATTATATACTCGGTTAGCTAACCTATGAAGAAACCAGAATTCCCGAAGACACTCAACCCGCTCACCCGACATTCCGCCGAGCTGCGCGCACAGATCCTTGCCATGCTCAAAAAGGGCCTGAGTCAGAACGAGATAGCGCGCCAGCTGGACATTAGCCTGGGAACCGTTGGATATCCCGTGGCCCGGTTGCGCCGGGCAGGGATGTACAGGCGCTAAAGCCCTGGAGAGCTCCAGCGATGAGGCTGCGGACAGGGGAGGGCTAGGCTAAGTGTTGGTCCTTTTAGTAGCAGCAGGGCTTGCGGCTCACGCGTTGTTCCAAATGGCGCCTTCCAAACCTTCCAAATGGCTATCCTGAAGCACGGCAGAGCGGACACTTTTATCGGGTTGAAATGATTGGGTTTGTGCTAAAATCCGCGCGTTGGAGCGCGAGAAGAGAGCGACGAGCTTGGACATCCCTGAGCCGTTAATAGAAGCGTCGCTCCTAAACGAAAGGGGGCTCTCAACACATGAACCGGATGCCTGTTTCCTCGGTAGGCATAGTTCAAGTTGGATACCATCTTGAAGCGGAAAATCTTGGGACCCTCGAGCTGCAGTTTGCAAGCGGCGGCGTCTACGATTTCTTCAACGTACCAGCGAAGACTTACGACGAGTTCATGCAGGCCGCGTCAAAAGAAAGCTACTATGCCGCCAACATCGGGAAACGGTACCCGTGTTCACGTGTCGCCTGAAAGCGGATTGAGCTAGAGAGAAGAAGCACCGCACGGGGCCGTGCAGGTCGATCGGACACGCGGAGAGTTGGGATGTAGCAAAACGAGGGGAGCGCGATTTAAACCGGGAATATGGCCACCGAACGAGAAGCAGCGAAAACCGCCGGGATGGTTCCCGACGAACTGAAACACGAACCCCGCTCCAAAGGGCTCACCACGCCTCGCAAGAAGAAACCCAAGGAGCTGGCTGTCATCACCGAATGCTGCACAGGCTGTGCGGGGTCGCCGGCATGTGTCGAGTACTGCCCGGTGGAAGATTGCATGTTCTGGGTGCCGGACGAGGATCACCCGCCGTTTGGGCGTATCCAGGTGGATCCCGTATTGTGCATCGGGTGCAAGAAGTGCGTTAGCAAGGGGCCGGACGGGAGCTTCCTGGATGGGTGCCCCTGGGACGCAATCGTGATGGTGGACATCGCCGAAGTCGAGAAGGTCGTTGGTGTAATGACGTACTGAAGACTTGTGGTTCATCAGCTAGGGAAGTACCGAATAATCTAGCGAATGGTGAAACGCGCGGGGCAGCCGCGCGTTTTGTTATTTCGGGCACAGTGTGAGATCCAGAGATGCCGGCCTAAAGATTGGCGCTACCTTAGTAAGTTAATTCTGGTGCGTTGCTCGACCCCGGATGGCTTTTTCGGTCAGCAAGGCTTGTTGGCGAAGGCGATCGGGGATTTCGGGGAGTTCGCGCTCGTAGGGACGGATTGCCGGAAGATCGTCTGGTTGGCCGATGAGGCAGAGGGCGCGAAGGGCTTCCCAAACCTGCTCGGTGCCCGGATCGATGGTAGCCACTTCAGCTCCCGACGCTACCTGTGCTCCTGCCGTTACGGATAAGGTGCGAATGCGCCCGCTGATGGGGGAACGCACTTCCGTGGTCTGTCGGCCATCCTGGAGCTTCGCGATCAGACCACCCTGATGGATGGAAGTTCCCACTTTGTCCGTGTCGGTGACGATTCCTCCGGCGGGAGCAACGATTTTGCAGGGTTGCAACAGCGCGACGATTTCAGGGCGGCCAACGGCATCGCCAAAGCGCACCAAGGAGAGCGCAGCGTTGCCGCGCACCATTGGAGAAGAGTCATTCAACATTTTGACTAGCGTTTCGTGGAAGCCGGTGCCAGAAGTGTCCTGACCCATGACCCACGCATCGGTGTTGCGAACTTCTTCAACAGGATAAGAAGCGAGGCGCACCATGTCAGGGTACCAACGCGCCGAATCGGCGCCCTGCTGACTCATGCGCTGCCCCAGCTGTACGAGCGCATGCTGGATGTGCCGGGGATGCTTGTCATCGTTCAAGTACTCGCTGAGCTGCTTGTCGGAGAGCTGGCGCCCGAACCAGGTGCTCCACCAGAACAGAAACGGCATGAGCACGATCAGCCAAGCGACAAGGAAGAACAACAGACGATTGCGGGTGGACATGCGATGGCGAGCGGGCGCGCCTTGGGGCGCGAGACTCTCTGGGGGGATTTCTGCCGAATCCCCCTTCTCGGAAGCGGATTGCCGGCTGGCCATGTCTTCCTTTGGATTCTAGTCCGACTTGGGGGTCGCCGCCGATTTTGGAGAGGTAGCCTTGCTCTTTCCCAAGAAACCGCGATCGCGAAGCTCCCAGAATGCATTCAGGAAGAAGATGCCAGAGAGCGTCAAGAGAATAAGGCTCATGAACAAGCCATCCACAGTGGTCATGGAGCCGGCAACGACGATCCAGACAATCCCCGCGAGAGGTAGAAAGCCCAACGCGATGGAAATCAGCAGCATCACAGGAAGCAAGAAACCTCCTTGAAGGTCCTCAGCGAATTGGTCCAGCACCAGCAAACGCGTACTGACGATGTTCTTCGCACAGGCACAGCTTCATCCCAAGCGAAAGCGAGAGAATGCCGCACTCCTCCTACAATGCAATCGTCACTGTTTGAAGGTGACGTCGACGGCCTTACTATCTTTCGCAACCAGGGTCACTTTTTGAACTTGCTCGCCCAGCTTTTCATGCACGAAGGCGATGGTGTAATCACCCGGGGGCAAGCCTTTGATCTCAAACTTGCCATCTGCCCCGCTCACGGCGTAGAAAGGGCTCTTCATTACGTTCACATACATCTTCATCCAGGGATGCTGATTGCACTTCACCGGCAGCAAGATTTCTTCGCGGGCGAAGTTCTTTTCCAGCGCCGCTGCCTGCGGCGCCTGGGACTCATTCCACTCGCGGTTGTCCTTCGGAGTCGGATGTATGTTATGGGTCGTGGGATCGCCGTTGACGATCTTGATGGTCTGCCCGGCCATCACTCCGAGTACGTGCGGACGGTAGCGGCATCCGCTCTGAACGAGCGTGACGGGGTCTTTGGGAACGTTGAAGGTGCGATTGCCAAGCCCTTCCTTCACGTAGATGAATACGTTCTCAAGATGGCCACCACTGACGACAACGTTTTCGGCTACGTTGCCGCCCTGACAGTTGGGATCCTGGCTCATGTCGATCTTCGCAGGCTTTGGCGCGGTCCCTTCGAACTTCACCGTGCCGGTAACCGTGGCCGAGGTTGCGGGGTCAATAGGGGTAGCCGGCGTGGCTGCCGCTGGGGTGGGAGCCGCGGGCTGTTCCTCCGTGGCTTCCTTCTTGCCGCATCCCGCCAGTAGAGCGAGCCCGAGAAAAGCCGGGACGCAGCAGATTCTTATCCGAGTTTTATTTGTCATGATGTATCTGCACCTCTCTAAAAATTTGAAAACTCACAGAAACCTAATCCTACTACGGCGTGTGACCCATGGCGCCGCCAGCGGTCTGAGCGCGAGGCGATGAACCGCTGATCGCGGCGTGCGCCCGCCCTATCGATGCGCCCACACGGCGCTGTTCTTCCGCCGTGAGCTGGAGGATGTAATCCACAAGCAGCTTTGACTGATCCTTGTCGTAGCCCTGGAACGATGGCGGCTTCGGGCCGGAAAAGACCCAGCGATTGTTTTCCTGTTTGAAAAGACCGGAAGGCATGGAGGTGCCGGGGCTGATGGCCTGCGGGTCGATAATCCAGCGCTCCATCCAATCGGCCTTCAAACGCCCCTTGGCTTGAAGGAAATTGGGCGCGGTTGCGGTGCGATCGTGAGCCGGATCGCCAGTAGCGTGACACTTCAAGCAAGGCGCCGCGGGGCTGCTGAAAAGACTCCGCGCCATTTCTGTTTCCTTCGCTGTCAGCACGGGTGCCGGGTCGGGGATATAGGGGAAGGGCTGTCGCGAGAGTGCCTGGAAGAACCGCACCAGCTTGCCCAACTCATTTTCGGAAAAGGAGAAGGTCGGCATGCGCACTTGCAAATAGGGCCGCAACCCGTTGCGATTCGTGTCCTGGTCATTCAGCGCCGGATTCGTCAAGAAATGCAACAGCCATTGAGGATCGACGCGCGCACCTTCGGTCAGCAGCTTGGGAGGCAGTTGCTCTTGCATGTCCTGATAGCGAGACATTGCCATGAGTGAAGTTTTCTGCCCGGGAATGAGCTGATGGCAGCCCATGCAGTTGTATTTCTTTACGAGCCACCAACCTTCTTGAACATCGCGACGGTAATCGAGAGGTCGGTATTGGTAGGTGACCGGAAGAGCGCTTTCCTGGCTGCCCATGAGAAACGTAGTAAGTTCTCGCACTTGTTCCTTTGTGAGGTGGAGATTGGGCATGCGCAGTTTTTCGGTTTCGGGTCTGATCTTACCGATGTCCCAGATGTTAGGTTCCGCCAGCTTGTGCTCGAAAAAGCCTTTGCCGTCGTACCAGGGAGCCTTGGCAGGCCCTTCCGGCAGGCGCGCCACGTCATCGGGATCGGTGATCGGCTCGTGGCCGCCGCGCTGGGCTACTTCGGTCAATAATGCGAAATCTAAGCGTTCGATCGGCTTGCTGCCCTCGAACGTAAGTTCGGTTCCAATGCGGCCTTCGTCTTCCAGGCCAGAGATTTCGTGGCAACCCGCGCAGCCAAAGTGGCGGATCCACTTTTTGCCTTCGTCCTTGAGGTTGGGATCGTCCATGAACGCCGCATCGGGATAGACCGCGGCGTCCGGCTTCTTCAGTGTGATCAAATAACTGGCGACATCCTCCGCGTCGCCGGGAGAAAGTCGCAGGCTGGGCATCACAGTCATGTTTTGTACTTGAAGTTCGTGGCCGTCGTTGGGGCATCTGCTGTGGTCGAGGTCAAATAGGAAGGGCAAGCCCCTCTTTTTGTAATCTTCTGGACCGAGATCCTTCTTTTCGTAGAGGCAGTAAGGCCGCGTGCGCTCGCGGGCGTTGTGGACCCAGCGAACGAGATAGTCGTAATTGTCCTTCTCACCCACGCGGGTGAGATTAGCCGCGAAGGTGCCGCCTTGGGTCTGGTCGCCTTCGCCGATGGAATGGCACGCGAGGCAACCGCGCGTTTCAAATAGTTCCTTACCATGAGCAGCGTTACCCGGTTTGTGCTTGGGCAATGGATCGGTGAGCGCTGATTGCCAAATATAGGCCGAGATGGCTTTGACCTGGTCGTCGTTCAAGCGGAAGTTCGGCATCTTGGTGGTGGAGCGGAAGTCGCTCGGCTTCTTGAGCCACACCGGAATCCAGTTCTTATTTAGCTTGAGGCGAATGTCCTTGAGATTTGGGCCGACCTTTTTCATGTCTTGCAAGAGGCTCTTGGCAGTGCGGTCAAGCTGCACGATGCGAAGATCGAGTTTGCTGTTGGTGACCTTCAGGGCGACGGCGCGATCGTTCAATCGGTTGGCCTCTTCGTTAGATTCGGCGGTATCGGCCTGTTTCATCAAATTGTTCGCTTGCTTGAGGTTGTCCTTCTTTTCCTGGTCGATCAGCTTAATCTGCTGGGCGATGGAAAGCAGATCCTCGGGCTCTTTGTCATAACCCTCATAACGATGACACCCCACGCAACCGCGCTGACGGAATAGATCTTTGCCCTCGGTGAGCGTCCAGCCGACATCATTGCTAACGAGCACCATATCCGCGGAGTGACACGACTGACAACCCGCTTCGAGGTTTCCCCGAGGGAAGAGCGGCCACAGCCAATGTTCGTATCTACCGTGGGCTTTTTCGACGCTGGTGGTCGCGCGACCGTTTCCCTGGTGGCAAGGGGAACATCCAAATTTCTCGGGGTCATGCGTTTTCAACAGTTCGGGTTCGGGATGGCTGGTGAACGCCTTGGCGTACTCGTCAGGCTTCTTCGCTTTTAAAGACATCGCGGCAGCGCTCAGCTTGATGGGTTCGCGAATTCCCATGTGGCAAGACTCGCAGCGGTCCACGATGTTGGCTTCGGGCACATTGATCTGCAGGATTTTCGGGGTCCATGCTTCTGTCTTGTCCTGCAGTCCCGTGAGTTGGGCGGGCGTGAGATTCACCATGTGCTCCGAAACATAGGCATCAAGCTTTTCTTTTGCATCGTTGACGGGCTTGATCACCTCCCCGAGTTCCACGCTTAGCTTGGTGCGCTCGTCCTTCATCTCGTTGTAGGTTTCTTCGAGTTGCTGAAAGTTATAGCTGTGCTTGCCGCCGTCGGGAAATTCGACGGTGGCGATCTGCTGTTTGTACTTGTCGAGGTCTTTCTGCTTGCTCTGCTTCAAGGACGCGCTAGTCGAGGTCTCGATGTCATAGGTAGAGGCGTTGACGTAGGCGCGACGATCGGTGAAAACGTTTTGCACGGCGAGGATTTTGGCGCTCAGGTCGCGCAACTTTTCGTTGATCTCTTTCGCCTGGGGAGCGGCACTCTGGTTGGCCTGTTCAAACGCTTGTTTCAGCGCCTGATATTCTGAATTGCCTTCGACATCCTTCTGGGAAATGGCAGACTGCGAACGAGCGGTCTTCAAGAATGCCCCGTAGCGAGCCTGCCACTCGTGCTGAAAGGCCTTCCAGGGACGCTGCCCAAAGTCTTCGTCCCACAGCGCCCAGAACAACGTGGCCATCAAGACGACCATCGCCACCACGTAATGAGGCGCAAAGGATCGGCTGACAACCGGGTCGTCGTTGGAGATTGACTTGTCGGGCACCAGCTCCTCCTAATGGCCTGACGCGAAAGTCCAAAACTCTTTCTCGGCGCTTACGCCCACAAATCCACTACACATTGAACCATGGCGTGATCCAGACGTACTTGATGTGGAACGCCAAACGCAAAAACATCTTGATAGGCAAAGCGATCATGGTCAGGAAGAAGACCATCAAAATGGAGTATTGCAGCAGGCTCTTGCGCTGATAATTTTTTGCGTTGTAGCGCCGGTACAGGGAATGCACGAGGAACCCGCCAATCCCGTAAAACCCGCCCACTACAATCGCGCCAAAAACGGCCTTGGCCCAGTTCGATGTAATGTTTAATGGGCTTGGCAGATATTTATTCAAGAAATCCGGCAAGTCGATGTTGACCTCATAGATCAACCGGTTGTGATCCCACGTTTGACCTGGCCAGAACCATTGCCACCCCGGGCCGCGGATAAAGGTGCCGATGGTAATCATCGAAACCCACAGAACAACGAACCCGAAGAGAAATGTCCCGATTTCAAATTTTCGCTGCTTCCAGGTGTAATAACCCGCGCCGAGCGGGTTCGTGTCAATGTAGGGAATCACCATCAAGCCGAAGATGATGAGCGTGGGCATGACCACCCCGGCGATCCAGGGATCGAAGTACACCAGCATTTCCTGCAAGCCGAGGAAGTACCAGGGCGCCTTCGCAGGATTCATGGTCAGGTTGGGATTCGCGGGTTCTTCCAGCGGCGCGTTCAAGGTAATCGACCAGACCATCAGAATGATGGTGACGATGATGGCAGCGAGGAATTCCACACGCAGAAGAAACGGCCACACGTGAATTTCCTTTTGCCACCCAGGCTTAAAGGGCCAGGCTTTCCGATGATGCGTCTTCGCCATCGCCGGGTCGGTCTCGAGTTGCGCGATGAGTAAGTCGTTGGCGTGCGCTTGGCGCCAAGCGAGATAGATGTAAAAGGCCAGCAGAGGAATCAGTGCAACGATCGGCACATTGTCCGGCGCGGAAATGATTTCCCAGAGTTGCCGCCAGTCCATGGTCAGTTACCGCGGGTTATTTCCGCGCCTCCTTGATCTCGGATTCGAGAATGACCGACGCCGGGCCGGAGATGCCGCCATCCTTACGTACGCGCCAGAAGTGCACGACCATAAAAATCAACGCGATAATTGGAATGCCGATACAGTGCCAGATATAGGAGCGCAGAAGCGCGTTGGCGTCCACGATTGAGCCACCCAACAAACCGAAACGAACATCGTTGTAAGGAGTCATTCCTAACTGAGCGCCAAAAGGGCCTTCGTGACCAAGAAGAGGCGTGGCGCGCGCCATGTTCGTGCCGACCGTCACAGCCCAGAAGCCGAGTTGATCGTCTGGCAGCAAATAGCCGGTGAACGAAAGAAGCAGAGTCAGCACGAGGAGTATGACGCCGACGTTCCAATTGAACTCGCGAGGCTTCTTGTAGGAACCGGTGAGAAAAACGCGGAACATGTGCAACTCGACGGCGATCACCATCAAGTGCGCGGCCCAGCGGTGCATATTGCGAAGCAATTTGCCGAAGGGAACATCGTGTTCCAGGTAGAGCACGTCGCGGAAGGCCTGCACCTTCGTCGGATGATAATAAAACATGAGCAGCACGCCGGTAAATGTCAGCACCAGGAACAAGTAGAAGGTGATTCCACCCATTCCCCAGGTGTAGCTATAGCGCACGGCATCGCGATTGATCTTCGCGGGGTGCAGGTGCAGGAAAACATTGGAAAGCACACCGAGTGCGCGATTGCGCGGAGTATCGTCGTGCTTGTGCCGGAAGATGGAGGTATAAACCTGGGTCTTGGTCGGATTTTTCAGCAGCTCGATTTGCTCTTTAGCTTTGGCTGGCAGATCGGTCTTGAGAGATTCGAGATCCTCCTTCACACCCGTCTTGATCCGGTCGACGAGGCCAACCGACTTGCCATTCTTGGCGCCGGAGTTGTTCTCTTCAGGCATCGTGTCGCACTCCCGTCTTAAGGCCGCCAGCCGCTGACACTACCTCTTCCCTATGTTTTACACCTGCAAAAACGAACCGGGGTCACTGAAATGGCTCGTCTGCCCCTTCGGCCATTGATAGAGGCGAGAGGTATCCACAACAATTTGGCCATCAGGAGCCAATTCCACATGTGCACGATCCATGGGACGCGGCGCGGGCCCTTCGAAGTTGACGCCTTCGCTGTCGTAGCCGCTTCCATGGCAGGGGCACTTGAACTTATTTTCGCTGGCTTTCCAGTCTGGCGTGCAGCCGAGATGAGTGCAGCGCGCATAAATAACGAACACGCGGTCGGGTGTGCGATCAACCCAGATGCGGTACTTCTGCTGCCACTTCGTGTCTACGCCCAAGGCGTAGTCGGAGGCATATCCGATTTTGAATACCGTGGGTGGTTCGAACAGCGTGCGGGGCAGGAAGAAGCGAAGAAACGCGATGAACCAGGCGCCGAGAAAACCAGTGACCGCACTCCAAACCAGCCTCCGGCGACTCTCGTTAATCTGGCTGTCGTTGGGGCCGATGGCGGCAACGCCGGCGGCTGCAGCGGCTTTCGAGGTTCCGACGGCTGGCGAACCGACATAACTCGTCGCGTCTACGGCGCCGGCGGGTGAGCTTTTCGCCGTGCTGGGATTCGGTTGATCCGATTTGTTCTCCGGGCCCGCCATGCAGTGCCTCCTGGAAAATATTCTTCGAATTTAGTCGGCGGCGGTGGAATACGCCGCAAATTCCCCCTTTTGAACGTGTGGCCCCTGATCCAATTCATTTATGGATTTGTGATTGCCGGATCCGAAAATCACTCTGCCCAGGGACTGATACCAGCCGGTGAGAGAGCGCACGAGCGCTCGGAGGCTCATTATTTTAGGAGGATGAAGTTGAGGACTCTTACCTGACGCGCGAGGAGAGACTTCTGTGCGCAGACAATCCATAAAGGCATTAAAGATACTACGGGCAGGCTGCAAGCTGCGGCTGGAGCGCTCGAGTGTTCCGAGCGCGCCGGGCCCGCCGAGTTGGAGAAAAGGTGCGGCGATGCATCGCGAGGTCCTCAACATTTCGCTGGACCCCCCAAGAAACGAACCGGATATTACTCAAATCAAAAAAATTCGTCAATGCGTGTCTATGACTAGAGATTTTGGCCTCCCAAATCTATAAAGGCAATGCCGCAAAACCTTGGACCCGGCCAAAATTATCTAAGAGAACTGCAAGTACTCCCTTGCGCTCGCAAAAAGCTGTGATAGACTCGCCTCGATTGCGGCCCTCTCGTTCGAAATTTCAGGATGCGCGGGTCGTTTCCATGGGAACGCCGAGATTTTGACTCGGGAGGATTCGAACCATGGGCCTGATTATCCTCATTGTCATCTGGCTGATCACCTTCGCCAGTACGTACTTCTTCGTCGCCAAGACGTGGTGGCTGCCTGTCGGCGCCTCCGCCGCCGCGGCCGGCATTGATCACTATTTCGACATCACATACGTTCTCATGGGCATCGTCTTCGTCATCGCGCAGGTTGCTCTGGGCTTTTTCGCTTGGAAATACCGCGAGCGCAGTGCTGCAGCTCCAGCGCGCTACTCCCACGGCAACAATACACTGGAGATTATCTGGACTGTCCTTACGGCGGTTCTGTTCATCGGGTTGAATCTGATGAGCAGCTCCATCTGGGCGTCCGAGCGGTTTCGACCTGCGCAGCCAGGGGCCACGCAGGTCGAAGTCACGGGCATGCAGTTCCAGTGGTACTTCCGCTATCCTGGACCGGACGGCAAATTCGGAGGCACCAAGCCGGAATTGATCGACCCATCGGCAGGCGGCGAAAGCGCGCTGGGCCTGGACACGACGGACCCCGCGTCCAAAGATGACGTCGTGACCGGAACGATGTACGTCCCAGTGAACCGTGAAGTGGAAGTGATCCTTCGGGCGCAGGATGTGATCCACAGCTTTTTTGTTCCGGCGATGCGGTTCAAGCAGGACGCCGTACCTGGTCTGGCCATCCACATGCACTTCACGCCTATCACCACGGGTGATTACGAAATCGCGTGCGCGGAACTTTGCGGGTTGGGCCACTACAAGATGCATGGCATGCTAAAAGTCGTCAGCCAGGAGGAGTTTGATAAATGGCTGGCAGCACGGGAGGCGGAGAAGCAATAATATGGCTACCCGGGAATTCGCTGCCCACGAATCTCACGCACACGCAGCTCCTCAAGGTTTCATTCGAAAGTGGGTCTTCAGCCTCGATCACAAAGTCATCGGCCTTCAATATTACTTTCTGGCGCTGTCGGCGGTGTTTGTCGGCATGTTGTTGTCGCTGTTGATGCGCATCCACATGATTTGGCCCAACGCCACCATCCCCTTGCTTGGGGACATCAAGCCGGAGACTTACGTCAGCTTGTTGACCATGCACGGCACGATCATGGTGTTCTTCGTGCTGACTACCGCACCGCAGGGTGGCTTCGGCAATTATTTTCTGCCGATTCAGATTGGCGCCGCGGATATGGCCTTCCCAGTCCTGAACATGCTGTCGTTTTGGGTCACGTTTCTTGGCTACATCGTGTTGCTGGCAGCTTTCTTCGTTCCCGGAGGCGCGCCGCTGCACGGGTGGACGGGCTATCCCCCGCTCAGTGCCGTTCCTTCAGCAGGGCCCGGCGAGGGGCTTGGCGCGGACCTGTGGGGCATCAGCATTGCTCTTTTTTGCCTCGGTGCGTTGATGAGCGCGCTGAATTTCATCACTACCACACTGGATATGCGTGCCAAGGGCATGAAGCTAATGCGCATGCCGCTGACGTGCTGGGCTTGGTTTATCACTGCGATCCTCGGCCTCCTGGCGTTCGGAGTGCTGCTCTCGGCGGCGATTCTGCTGCTGCTGGATCGCAACGCCGGCACGAGTTTCTACGTGCCGCTGATCACGGTGAACGGGCAAGTCGTCGCACACAAAGGAGGTTCGCCGCTTCTGTGGCAGCACTTGTTCTGGTTCTTCGGGCACCCAGAGGTATACATCGCGATCGTGCCAGCAATGGGCCTGTGTTCGCAGTTGGTCTCCGTTTTCTCTCGCAAACCGATCTTTGGCTACAAGGCGATGGTGTACGCCATGCTGTCCATCGGACTGCTAGGCTTCATGGTCTGGGGCCATCACATGTTCATGAGCGGCATGAGCCCGTATTCGGCCTTTGCATTTTCGGTGATGACCATGGCCATCGGCGTGCCTTCCGCAATTAAGACCTTCAATTGGCTAGGGACGTTGTGGGGCGGGCGCATTCGCTTTGCGTCGCCTATGTTGTTTGCTATCGGCTTTGTTTCCCTATTCGTGTCCGGCGGCATCAGTGGTCCGTTCCTGGCGCAGCCAACACTGGATATCCCCTTGCACGACACCGCTTTCGTGGTCGGCCATTTCCACTTGATCATGGGGGTGGCTTCGATCTTTGGGATTTTTGCGGCGACCTATTACTGGTTCCCCAAAATGTTCGGGCGCATGATGAATGAGAGCCTGGCTCGCTGGCATTTCTGGTTCACCTTCGTCGGCACCTACAGCATATTTATGCCTATGCACTACCTGGGAATGGCCGGGCAGCCGCGCCGGTATTCGCAGTTCACCGAGCTGCACTATTTGGACCGGCTGATGCCACTGAATACGTTTATCACTTTTGCGGCCTTCGTGACCATCGCTGCGCAGCTCATCTTCGTTTTCAACCTGTTTTGGAGCATGAAGTTCGGGAAGAAGGCCAGCGATAATCCTTGGGAAGCGACGACCCTCGAATGGACGACGGCGACACCACCTCCGCACGATAATTTCGGCGGGCGCACGCCCGTGGTTTACAACGGGCCGTATGAATACAGCGTGCCGGGGGCGCCGCGCGATTACGTGATGCAATCGGATACAACCGCTGTTCCGGCGCACTAGATAACGTATGGCAAGTTTCACCCGAACGGTTTCCATCGGCGATCCCCGCACAGCCTTGGGCGGGAACGGTGGTGCACCTCCCACTCCGGCCCGAGGCGACGGGGACGACGGCGCGCGTTACTTCCACATACGTCTGCGGCGCGCCCGTCTGGGAATGGCGGTGGGGATCATTGGCATCGTGATGATCTTTGTTTCGTTCACCAGCGCCTATGTGGTTCGACAGGGAATGCCTTCTTTCGACCCGCGCACAAACTCGCTGGTGCACGATTGGTTTCCGGTTCCCCTTCCCAGACTCTTGCTGATCAATACTTTTGTTTTGCTGCTCAGCAGCGCGGCCATGGAACTGGCTCGCAGGCAAACCGCTCGCCAAGTCGCGCTCGCCCAGCCCGCTGCCATTCCCGGCGTATCGCTCGGCGAAGACAAACAAATTCCCTGGCTTGCGCTGACCGCCATGCTGGGCATGATTTTTTTAACCGGGCAATGGCTGGTCTGGCGCGAGTTGGCGGCTAGGGGCTTTTACCTCGCCACCAGCGCCAGCAGTTCCTTCGTTTACTTATTAACGGGCATGCATGGTGTGCACCTGCTGGGCGGAATCGTGGCCCTACTGACTGCTTGCGCCGCTTCCTGGCTGCACCGGCCGTTGGATTCGCAATTTGTAGTGCAAGATGTGACCGGCTGGTATTGGCATTTCATGGCAATTCTGTGGGTCTATATTTTATGCTTGCTGGAGTTTGTGCACTGAGGGAGTTCTGACTACCGAACAAGGAGACCAGACGCATGGCTGAAGCGACGCTGCCGCACGACATGCCGGCGGTTTACGAACCGTCACTGTTTGGGACGTACTCCAAGAAAATCGGCATGTGGCTGTTCCTGATGTCGGACTCTCTGACGTTCGGCGCCTTGCTCTACGCATACAGTTACGGCCGAATTTCTACGCCCAATTGGCCCACTCCGTTTCATTCGGAAAGCATCGTCAACGCCACAATCATGACCGCTTTTCTCCTCACCAGTTCCCTGACTATGGTGCTGGCGGTGCGTGCGGCAGTTTTTGGCAATGCCAAAGCGCAGCGCCTCTGGCTGCTGGCCACCATGGCATGCGGGATGGGTTTCGTGCTGCTTCACGGGCGAGAGTGGAGCAAACTCATCGCGGAAGGCTTGACACTCCCCGTATTTCCGAGCCTGCCAGGTCAGGCAACGGCCGGCGAATACGCCAATGTCGTCAAGAGCGTTCCCCAGTTTCCCGCAACCTTCTTCGGGTTGACGGGAATGCACATGCTGCACGTGACCTTGGGAGTCGTTTACCTGGGCGTAGTCGCGCTGGGGCGCAAGTTTATTCCCGTCTTGTTGGTTTTCTGGCTGGCCGCCTGGCTTGGCACGCCGTCGTACAGCCCTTTTCACTACGGCGCGCACGTTCTATTGCTGGCGGCGATTGTGTGCTCTGTCGTCTTGTGGCTGAAACCCAAAGTCTACGACTCATCTGATATCGAGGTCGCCGGCCTGTATTGGCACTTCGTGGATTTGGTCTGGATGTTCATCTTTCCGCTGGTGTATTTGATGTCCGCCAAGATTTTATAGGAGCTGAAATTCATGGAAGCCTTTCAAGTAGCCATCGCGGAACGCGTTGCGGAACAACATCGTCATCACGGCAAGTCCCAATTCTTTTGGGTTTGGGGCGCGCTGCTAGCGATGACAGCCATAGAGGTATACTTAACCTATCGGAATTTGCAGCCAGTCAGGATGCTGACGATCCTGATGGGCTTGTCGCTTATAAAGGCTGGTCTGATTATCGGCTACTTTATGCACATGAAGTTTGAAATCTCGCAGATGAAGTGGCTGACCATGTGCGCACTCTTGGCCTGTCTGGCCTTAATGATGATCTTTTTCCCCGATGCCCTGCGCATCCTCTCGCTGGGACCAAAATGAAATTACGCGCCGCCATTCTTGTCGCACTCTTCTGGCTGTGGGCCGCGCCGGCCTTCAGCCAGGGTTGTGCTATGTGCTACAGCACGGCGAAAGCGACTTCCAAGGATGGCCAAAGAGCCATCAGCAAAGGCGTGATAGTGCTGCTCGTTCCTCCCGTGGGAATCATGACGCTGGGGGTTTGGATGGCCTTCCGTTATGGTAAAAAGCGTGACCTTGACCAAAATGATTCATTCGAAGGTACAGAATCGCTCGAAGTTTTGGAACTTGAACCTCCGGAAACTATAGGCTGGCGTGGATCTATCCGCGGTACGCGAAACTTACCAGTTAGCTGAACTCTGCACAGAGTTCCCCATTTAATTCCCTACCCTTCCACTGAAAATCCGCGGGCCAACGCCACCATTTTGGGAATTATCCGTTTTGAACCTCACTCGCGCTGAAAATCTTTCTTGCCCCTGGAATCCAAACCGCTGGCGGAGGCCGACGGGACCGGAAAAACCTGAACTTCAGTACAGGACTTGATGGAAGGCTTGGACCAGGGCTAATTGCCAGGTATTTATTTCGAATGCTGTCCTGCAGGAATTACAGAAGTATTACAGAGGCTTTTCTTCTTGCATGCTACGGTCGTAATAGAAGTCAACGCTGGAAAGACTAAGGACTGCCGAGATCATGAGCGTCTTCAAGCGCGACAAAACGTTTACTGAGCCAGTTAATTGGACTACCACGCTTTTCATGACCGCATTCCATGTCGGTGCAATCGCGGCGCTGTTTTTCTTTTCCTGGAAAGCGCTCCTGCTGGCCTCTGTTTTGTGGTGGGTCTCCGGGAGTCTCGGCATCGGCATGGCCTACCACCGGCTTCTGACGCACCGGGGCTATAAGACTCCGAAATGGATCGAGTACTTTCTGACAGTATGCGGCACACTGGCTCTCGAGGGCGGACCAATCAGTTGGGTAGCGACGCACCGCGTTCACCATCAGAACACCGACAAGGAAGGCGATCCGCACTCCCCGCAGGATGGCGGCTTATGGGCGCATATGGGATGGATTCTGACGGGCCAGGCGATGCACAACACGGCCTCAGGCGAGTATTTGGCATTCGTTCCAGATCTTCGCAAGGACAAATTTCACATCTGGATCAGCAAGTGGCACTGGGTGCCATTGACCATCTTAGGTGCGGCGCTATTCGCCATTGGCGGATGGCCCTTTCTACTCTGGGGCATCTTTTTCCGGACAGTCATAGGGCTCCACGCCACGTGGCTAGTGAACTCCGCAACTCACATGTGGGGATCGCAGCGATTCCTCACCGGCGATACCTCGACCAACAGCTTCTGGGTAGCCATTCTTACCTTTGGAGAAGGCTGGCACAACAATCATCACGCTTCGCCACAGGCAGCGCGTCACGGCATTGCCTGGTACGAGTTCGATATGAACTGGTATGGAATCGTGGCATTAAAGACACTCGGTCTAGCATGGGACATCAAGCTCCCGCGGTTCAAGCCAACCGCTCAACCTGGCGTTGTCATCCGACCCAAACCTGCCATTCCCGCCGAACCCGTCGAAGCAGACGAGTTGGTACCGGTCCTCTCTGGGGACTAAAGCTCTTTCGCTCCGTGGTCAACAACTGAAACCAATAAATCGCGAAATTGCGCGCAAGACCTGTCTTGTAGCGCGTTTCTCTACTATGATTTGAGCGGCAGTCCTCATGCGCATCACGAGCCGCACAAAAGCGATTGCGTTCTTCATCACGCTGGGCGCCTGCCTTGTTGCATTAACGGTGGTGCTCAATGTCAGTTGGATTCTCCTCAATTGGCGGCGCGTCGTTCCGCTGGTGCTCGGCGTCATTTTCTTTGGACTTATCATCGCGGGCATGGTGGTCAACACCATCTTTCTCATCCGCGAAATCCGCCGCAACGAGCAGCAGGATAGCTTCCTCAATGCCGTCACGCACGAGCTAAAGACGCCTATCGCTTCCCTTCGCTTGTACCTGGAGACGCTGGAAAGCCGCCAACTCGACGAAGCCCAGCGCCACAATTTCTATCGCATCATGCTTGGTGACACCGACCGCCTTCTCGGCACTGTCGAACAAGTGCTAAAAGCCGGCGAGGTGCGCCAGCGGCGTGACCCGAAGAATTGGCAAGAAGTGGACTTTTCTTTTCTGGTGCGAAATGCGCTTGAAGTCACGCGCTTGCGTCACCACTTGCCGCCGGAAGCTTTGCGGTTTGACAAGCTCCCGGACGGCGAAGTTCTGGTGGTCGGAAATCCTGAGGAACTCCGCACCGTGGTTTTCAACCTCTTTGACAATGCCGTCAAATATTCAGGTGAGAAAAAAGATATCGTCGTGGATGTTCGCATTCCTGACATTGATGCGGTTTTGCTTTGCGTGCAGGACCGGGGTATTGGCATTCCACAGAGCGAACTGAAACGCATTTTCAAGCGCTTCCACCGCGTGCAGACTCCCATGACAGGTCACGTGAAGGGGACAGGGCTTGGTCTATTTATCGTGCGCTCGGTTGTCCGCCGTCATGGAGGCGATGTGTACGCGGAAAGTGCCGGGGAAGGCCGGGGCAGCACTTTTGTTATCCGACTTCCGAGAGTTTATCGGACATGAGCTCGATACTCATCGTTGAAGATGAAACCCACCTCGCGGAAGGGCTGCGTTTCAACCTCGAAGCAGAAGGCCATTCCGTGCAAGTGATCGAAAATGGTGAAGATGCCCTGAAACGCTTGCTCCAGGATAGGAAGAGCTTTGACGCCTTAGTGCTGGATGTCATGCTGCCCGGGAAAGACGGGTTCACTGTCGCGCGCGAATTGCGCGAAGCACAAAACTATATCCCGGTGCTTATGTTGACCGCGCGGGGCCGCCCGGAAGATGTGCTCAGGGGATTCGAATCGGGCGCCGATGATTACCTACCGAAACCCTTTAACCTGGCCATCCTTATCGCGCGACTTGAAAGTCTCTTGCGTCGCAAGAACTGGTCGCGGGACTCCAAGTCGTCTGCAGCCAGGGCCGGTCAGCCCGATGCTGGATCGCTGGAGAGCTATCGCTTCGGAGACAAACTTGTCGACTTCCAGAATCTCAGGTTGCTTAGCGGCAAGAAGATCTTTCAGCTCACGCTGATGGAAACAGAGCTTCTCCGCTACCTGATTCGAAACGTCGGGCATCCCGTATCCCGTAAGGCCATCTTGGAAGACGTCTGGAATTTGCATGAGGATACCGACACGCGCGCCATCGACAATTTCATCGTGCGTCTACGGCGCTATATTGAGCCAGAGCCCTCAAAGCCGCAGCACTTGCTTACGATTCGAGGCGTCGGCTACGAATTCGTGCCGAATCCCTAACCCTCAACTTCCGCGCTCACCAGCGTGCCTTGCTCTGCAGAATCGTGCCCGACGTCACCTAAGGCGAGGTGGCCGACACGTTGTCAAAAGTGGCGGTGGCCAGTGCGGTGTTACTCCCGCTGGTGACTGCCAACCCCACAAAAACGTTTTGCCCCATGCTGATCGTTTGCGCCGTTCCTAGCTGCACCCAATTCACTCCGTCCGACGACGTGTAGCTGCTGAACAGGCTGCCGCTGCGCGTCACTTTCACCCAGTACGGCAGCGTCGCACTCACACTGCTGGGCTCCGTTGTGCCCCCTCCAGTAGTCGTGCGTACATCAAAATATATTCCCCCGTAGGACCGCCAATCCGCCGTCTTGGCATTAGTCGACCCAGCGCTCAGCGTCTCGCGAATCATCACCCCGGCAGACACATAGCTCGACCCGCCCTGCAAGTTCACCAGCCGCGCGATGATCGTCCCGTCCCCCGTCAACGGTTGGTACACATAATGAAAGGCATCGGCAGTGCCGTAGATCTGCGCCCCAGCTCCCTGCACGGTGAAGGTGCCGTTGGAATAGCTAACGGTTCCGGCCACCCCAGGTGCGCCAATATCACCGTCGGACCAAACCGCGGGAAGCGTGGAGAGCAGCTGGATGGTGAGGGCAATCGAGGTGGAGTGTGTCAGGCTGCCGGAGGTGCCGGTGATGTTGACGGTGGCCATGCCGGTGGTGGCGGTGCCGCTGGCCGTCAGCGTCAAGGTGCTCGTCGCGGTGGCCGGGTTGGGGCTGAAAGATGCCGTCACTCCACTAGGTAGGCCTGAGACAGACAAGCTGACGTTGCCGTTGAAACCATTCTGCGGAGTGACGGTGATGGAGCTCGCGCCGCTGGTTCCTTGCGTGACTGTGAAGCTGCTTGGAGATGCGGAAAGCGCGAAGTTCGCCACTGGAACAGGGTTCACGGTAAGAGAGAGTGAGGTCGTATTCGTCAGATTGCCAGAGGTGCCGTTGATGGCCACAGTGACCGTGCCGATAGCGGCGGTGCCGCTGGCCATCAGCGCCAAGGTGCTCGTCGTGGTGGCCGGGTTAGGACTAAAAGACGCCGTCACGCCACTAGGTAGGCCTGAGACAGACAAGCTGACGTTGCCATTGAAACCGTTCTGCGGAGCGACCGCGATCGTGCTGGTGCCACTGGCTCCCTGCGTCACGGTTAAGCTGCTTGGTGAGGCCGAGAGCGTGAAATTCGACGCTGGAGTAGAAGAAGTACTAACCGACACGTTGTCAAAAGTTCCCGTGGCCAGAACGGAGTTATTCCCGCTGGTCACTGCCAAGCCCACGAAGACGCTTTGCGCCATGCTGATCGTCTGGCTTGTTCCCAGCTGCACCCAGTTCACTCCGTCCGACGAAGTGTAGCTGCTGAAGAGGTTGCCGCTTCTTGTCACCTTTACCCAGTACGGCAGCGTCGCACTCACACTACCGGGCTCGGTTGTGCTCCCTCCCGTCGTCGTGCGCGCATCAAAATATATTCTCCCATACGATCGCCAATCGGCCGTTTTGGCATTCGTCGAACCAGCGCTCAACGCTTCGCGAATCATCACTCCGGCAGACACATAGCTCGCCCCCCCCTGCAGGCCCACTAGCCGCGCGATGATCGTCCCGTCCCCCGACATCGGCTGGTACACATAGTGAAATGCATCGGCGGTGTCGTAGATTTCCGCACCGGCTCCCTGCACCGCGAACGTTCCGCTCGAGTAGCTCGCGCTCCCCGTTACACCAACCGAACCTATGTCCTGATCCAACCAAGGATTCGGCAGGGGTTGCGCCGGTGTCAAATTCACCGAAACATTGTCAAACGTGGCGGTAGCAAGAGCCAAGTTGCTCCCACTGGTGACTGCCAACCCCACAAAAACGTTTTGCCCCATGCTGATCGTCTGGCTTGTTCCCAGCTGCACCCAGTTCACTCCGTCCGACGAGGTGTAGCTGCTGAAGAGACCTCCGTTCCTGGTCACCTTCACCCAGTACGGCAGCGTCGCACTCACACTGCTGGGCTCGGTTGTGCTCCCTCCGGTCGTCGTGCGCAAATCAAAATATATTCCGTTGTAGGCTGCCCAGTCCGAGGTCTTCGCGTTGATCGCTCCGGCATTGAGCGTCTCGCGAATCATCACCCCGGCAGACACATTGCTCGACCCGCCCTGCAGGCTCACTAGCCGCGCGATGATCGTCCCGTTTCCCGTCAACGGTTGGTACACATAATGAAAGGCATCGGCAGTGCCGTAGATCTGCGTCCCAGCTCCCTGCACGGTGAAGGTGCCGTTGGAATAGCTGGCGTTCCCGGCCGTCCCAGGCGCGCCAATATCTCCGTCGGACCAAACCGCGGGAAGCGTCGGGAGCAGCCGGACGGTGAGGGCAATCGAGGTGGAGTGTGTCAAGCTGCCGGAGGCGCCGGTGATGTTGACGGTGGCCGTGCCGGTGGTGGCAGTACTGCTGGCCGTCAGTGTCAAAGTGCTGGTCGCGGTCGCCGGGTTTGGACCGAATGACGCGGTCACGCCACTCGGCAGGCCCGAAGCGGACAAATTGACGTTGCCATTGAAACCATTCTGCGGAGTGATGGTGATGGAGCTCGTGCCGCTGGTTCCTTGTGTAACCGTCAAGCTGCTCGGAGATGCAGAAAGCGTGAAGTTCTGAAGGGGTGTCACGGCGAGTGCGATCGTTGTCGCATGTGACAAATTGCCGGCCGTACCGCTGATGGTGACGGTAAACGTCCCGAGAGCCGCCGTGTTGCTCGCAGTCAGCGTCAAAGTGCTCGCGGCGTTTGTGCTATTCGGGTTCAGTGTCGCGGTCACGCCGCTCGGCAGGCCTGAGGCAGACAAGCCGACGCTGCCGTTGAAACCATTCTGAGGAGTGACTGTGATCGTGCTTGTGCGGCTGGTTCCCTGCACAACACTAACACTGCTCGGAGAGGCGAAGAGAGTGAAGTCCCCGACAGGGTTCACTGTCACGGTGAACGTGGTTTTGCTGGTTAAACTACCTGAAGTGCCCGTGACGGTGGCAGTAAAAGTACCGATCGTTGCGGTGGTGGTCGCAGAAAGAATCAAGGCACTGGTCGTTGTTGCTGGATTCATCCCGAAGCCAGCGCTGACACCGCTCGGCAGGCCTGACGCGGTCAAATTCACCGAGCCACTGAATCCATTCAAAGGATTGATCGTGATGGTAATCGAGCCGCTGCTGCCTTGGAGGATTGTCAGACTGCCGGGGGACGCCGAAAGAATGAAACTCGGTTGAGTCGCAGACCCGGGCCAGTTGTTCACCAGATTGGCCGCGTTAACGGTCCCGATGCCCGTGGCGAAGTCCCAGCCAACAGTTGTGCCGTAGGCGGGGCTAAACGCGCTGTTGGAGGTCGAGAGCGCACCGACAGAGCCGCCTCCCAAGTAGCAATTTGGGCCGACGCAGTCCACGTCCATGTCGCCGAGAGTTACGTCATAGAAAACACAAGAACTGGAAACAGTGTTTCCATTGCTCGAGTTGCAGGAGCTGCTGCCGCTCAGACCGTACTCCGCTACCGCGAGCTGATAGTAGGCGGGTGCTGGGTTGCCTTGTGGCCCTCCAGCCTTCTGATTGATAAGCGCCTGGATCCCAGCCATGATGGGTGACGCGAAAGAAGTACCGCCCGCGCCGGACCACGCGCTTGGATCGCTGCCGCAGGCAGCTCCGCCATTCGCCGTATCCGACCAGCAAAATACGTAGAAGTGGCTCCACAAACCGTCCGCGGCGAACAACGAGACGTCCGGCGTATCCCGCACGCCGTCGTTGGGATTGCCGAGAACAGCTTGCCACGAAGGCTTCGGCCATCCCGCACACGAACCGCTCACAACACCGGTCGTCGATGGAGTGCCAGTGGCACACTGACTCGGTCCGCCGCCGCCCGCTACCGTGCTCTGGACGAAAGGACCCAGCGAAGGGTCATTGCACAAACTGGTTGGGCCGTACGTTGGGCTGTAGCCCTCGTAGGTTGAGAACAGCAATCCTGCGCAGGAGTCGTTCCATGGAATTTCGGGAACGTAAGATATTGCCGACCCAAAGGTGGGCGTGTTGCTGGAGTTCCAGTAAGTAGCGTTGGTGTTGTTGTAGGTATCGCTGAAGTCCGTGCCGCCCACCGCCACGTTGTATGCTGTGGATGCGAACGCGTTCACACCAATACCGTGCGTCGCTTCCGCCACGCTATTGTCACAGCCAGCAGCGCCGCTATCACCCGCCGCCACAAAAACAGAGACGCCTTCCGCCACCGCCTGCTGGTACGTCGAACTGTACGCGGCGTTTGCCGCCGCGCCGTTCACCGTCTCGCACTCGCCGTAGCTGATGCTCATGATGGAGGGCGGCGCAGTGCTGGCGTTGATCAGGTTTTGCACCGCGATCAAGCCGCCGAACGTCGTGGTCGTATCAGCGCACGCGGCCATCTCTATAGCCGCGCTAGGTGCCGCCGCGCTGGCCCATTCCGCATCCAGAATCGCTTCCGCATCATTGGGAGCAATGACCCCTGGAGCGCTGCAGTTATTGGGACCACTCGAAGGCCGCGGGTGAATTTGCGTAAAGGACGCGCCGGTGTAGCCGGAGAGGCCGAGGGTCTGGCGGAAACTGCTCCAGTCCGAAGCTCGGAAGACATCTGTGTCTTCAATCAGCACGATGGCCTGGCCCTGCCCGGAAAGGCCCGCGCTGAAAAGAGGATTCAGATTGTAAATCGTAGCCAGGTCCGCGGGTACGACCGCATAGTTGGTGCCGCCCAGGCTGTCCGTAAACGTAAACTGGGCCTGTGCTCTGCGCATCTTGTACATCGTGTGGGGCCTGAAGTCGTGTAAAGAGACGACACCGGCCACAACGGGAGCGAGAGCCGCGGGAATTCGCGGATCACTCATGTTGGCAATATGCTTCTCGCCTTTGACTTCGAGATGATGGATCTCTGTTTGGAAGGCTTTGCGCACCTGCGCGGTGGTTCCCGAAAAGTCGATGACCATGCCGTTGGGATAGATCACATTCACCTTGAATCCATGCGTCTCCAGCCAGCCGCTGACCGCGTCCAGATCGGGCTTCGCCATACCGAAGCGTTCGCCAAATTCCTGCGCCGTCAGCCAGTGATGGAAGTTTGGTGAACCTTTGGTGTGGAGGTCGTCGATGAATTGCTGGAGTGCTTCTTCCTGTTCCGGCGAGCGCTTCAGTTGGAGCAACATATGCTCGAGAGCGAAACCGTTCGCCACCGCGCCGCGGTCGTTCGCGGCCCTTGCTTCAGGATGTGTGTTGCCCTCGAGAGCCACACGATTTGTTTCATCGATGCTCTGCGTGATTCGTGGGCGAGCGTGCGTGCCAGTTTCGACTTGCGCGTCCGCGGACGGGGCCGCAATAAGAACGGAGAGGACAACTACGGAGAAGAACCCCAACTTCCGAAACATGGGTCTCCTTTCGTTCCTGTGCGGAAACTTGCCCCAAGCACAACACGGAGGAGCAGACGGCAGCCGGCCAGGCGCGGCAGCGCGAATCAACACTCGGAAGCGTAATTGGCCGGGACCTTCTAGCTGAGAACTCCTTAAAAGAGAAAGACTTATCCCACCCCGAAACCGGTCGGGAAATAGGCCTGCCGATGCCCTCTTTAATAGCTGAATTGGCTTATAAAAGCAACGGCCGGAGGGTCAGTTTTCGGCCACCAGTCCGCAAGGTCTAAAGGAAGCGCGCGGTCCACAGGAGCGGTTGCGGGAAGCCGAAGATAAGGTTCTAGACCGATTGACCGATTGTCAAAACTCGGGCAACTATCCCGAGACTCTGTGATTCCGCTCCCGAATGGGGCGGTCAGTTGCCGTTTGGAACTACTGCTTGCAAGACCACGAGAATAGCTGGGCTCGAAGAACGAGGCGGTACTGCCGAACGTGCCCGCTATTTCTCTGAGTTATATCGAATTCTATAGACACCACATGTATGCTGTTGAGCGGCCTGAGACATAGGTAACACATCGTAGCGGACACATGGGTTACACTTTCTCCCTTTTTTTGGGAGGAAGTATGCCTTGGAAGGAGTGTTCGGTTATGGATGAAAGGCTGCAGTTCGTGGGTCGCCGGCTAGCCGGCGAGGCCATGG
>JACXTT010000211.1_pt1 | contig 94739 bp, 79 predicted proteins | sample 9270951 | NCBI WGS metagenome assembly JACXTT01 (sample SAMN15532306, study PRJNA645909) | rock metagenome | isolation source: weathered quartz diorite | place: Puerto Rico | collected 2017-06-21 | reverse complement strand
TTTCTTCGACAACACCGTGGTGATCGCCGCGGTCAAGGTGGTCTTGCCGTGGTCCACGTGCCCAATCGTGCCTACGTTTACGTGCGGCTTGGTCCGCTCAAACTTGCCTTTTGCCATTTCAGTCCTCGTTAATTTCTAATGAGTTAACTTCAGGGTGATTCTTCAAATCTCAACTAAACCGACGAAAAGCAGAACCTCACTTTTCGCCATCAATATTGGTGCCCTTGACGCGGATTGAACGCGTGGCCTCTCCCTTACCAAGGGAGTGCTCTACCACTGAGCTACAAGGGCAAATCTGGAGCGGGTGAACGGGATCGAACCGTCGTCGTAAGCTTGGAAGGCTTCTGCTCTACCATTGAGCTACACCCGCGGCTGGAAACTCCGCCATGACCAAACGACATTGCTTCAACCTGCTACATTCGCTCTTTACAACCAACTGCTTTTTACTGACTACTCTGGTCTCTGCACTAGTCTAGAGACTGGTGGAGAGGGCTGGATTCGAACCAGCGTACTCGTAAGAGGGCAGATTTACAGTCTGCTGCCATTAACCACTCGGCCACCTCTCCACGGAACCCGCTATTATCCGGGCTTTTGCGGCAAACGTCAAACCAATCGACGTTTTCCGGGATAGGCAAAACCCGGCCGCAAAAGCCGTTTTTTGCGTGAAAAGTCCGTAACCAGCCGTTTTTTCCGAAATCCCTACACCGTGCTCATGTCCGCCCCCGAAAAAACTCCCCTTTCAGCCCCGCAGCGGGTGGCCGTCATCTCCATCGGCCGCAGCGGCACCTCGCTCCTGGCGCGCATCCTGCACGAGGTGGTAGGAGTCGATTTCGGCGAGGAAAAAGACCATATTCCGCGCAACCACAACAACCCCGACGGCTATTTTGAAAACCGCGAGTTGCTGGAATGCAACGAGCGCATCCTGGCCGATATCGGCGGCGCCGTGCTATCCCCGCCACCCCTGGACTTTCTGGCGCATTTATCGGTGCAGACACGGGCGCAGAGAGTCGCGGAGCTGAGAGAAAAACTAAGCGCTTACTCGCACGGAAAGCCCCACTTTGGCTGGAAGGACCCTAGACTCTCGCTGACCTACCCCATCTGGAAGCTGGCCGATCCTACGATCATTCCGATCATTATTTTCCGCGATCCGGAGGCGGTGTACCGATCGATCGCGGCGCAGTTATCCACAGACCCCGAGAAGCTGGGGGATTTATGGACGGAGTATTACCGGCGCATTTTTGCCTACACGGCGGACAGCCGGCGGCTGGTGCTGAGTTTCCGGCAAATGGTGGATTCCCCGCTTTCGCTGGTTGGAACGATTGCCGCTCATCTGGGCATTCCGGCCGAACCGGCCGCCTGGGAGCAAAAACTCGCCGGAATCGTCAAACCTTCGCAAATTCACCATGCACCGGCAGAGGGCGCGGCGCGGCCTGCGTTCATCGACGCTCAGACCCAAGCCCTGTTTAACTACCTCAGCCAGACGCTGGACCAGGGCAGGCAGCCCAACCAGAACGGCCTGCAGCCCTTTTTTAAACCCTAGCGTTGCCGCGTCGCTAGACCAGCCTGCTGGTGCTGATGCTGGTGATGGCCAGCATAATGGCGACCATGATGAAGCCGATCATGCCGCCGATGATGAGGATGGCGGCGGGTTCCAGCAGCAGCAGGAAGCGCTTCATGCGGTTGCGCCCCATTTCAGAGTGCAATTCGCCCAGGGTGGCCACCATTTGCGGTAATTCACCCGATTTTTCGCCTACGCGAATCAGGTTCACACCGGTGGCGGTAACGACGCCATAACGGGCCACCGCGTCGGCCAGGGTGTCGCCACCCCGCACATCGCGCAGCACCAGCTGCATGCTGTGGCGCATTTTGGCAAAGCGTAATCCCTGCGTGGACAACTCTATGGCCGCGAGGATAGGCACGCGATTGGTGAGCAGCGTGCCAAAAGTGGTGGCCCAGCGCCCGGTTTCGGCTTCGATCAGCCAATCCCCCAGCAAGGGCAGTCGGGACAATCGGGTAAGCCACGCGACACGGCCCTGCGCGGTGCGAAGGCTCGCCGCCAAAGCGGCGACCGCCGCCGCGATCACCAGCGCCACCAGCAACAAATTGGCCTTGAGGAAAAGACCGACGTTGATGACCCAAAGCGAGATCAGCGGAATTTCCACGCCGTGGCTACCCTTTACCATGGTGGCAAAGCGCGGAACCACGAACAGGAAGACGAACAGCACCGCCACCAGGCCGGCGACGACCAGTATCACCGGGTAGGTCAGCGAATTGCGCAGTTCCTGGCGCACGCGCTCGTCGTACTCCATCTGCTTCATGGCGTCGGTCAGCGACTGTCCGAGCTTACCGGTCATTTCGCCGGTGGCGGCCAGTTGGGAAACATAGGTTGGAAACTCTATGCGCATGGCAGCCAACGCTTCCACAAAGGGGCGGCCCTCGTTTAGCGTGCGCCAGCCGCGTTGCATGGCGTCTCCGGCGCTGGTGCCGGGTCGGGCGTCGGCCAGGGAGCGCACCGCATCGGCCAGCGGAATGCCGGCGCGCAGCAGCGTCGCCAACTCACGCATCAAGAGGATTTTGTCCGTATCGGTGATGCGCCCGCGCGCGCCGCCGGGGGCGACTGCCGCCGTGCGCGTCAGCGCCACCGGCGTCAGCGACTGGCTGCGCAGCTGCGTCATCGCGTCCTGATCGTCCTGCGCCTGGATGCGGCCCTCTACGCTGGCGCCGCCGGCGTCGATGGCCTCGTAACGAAATTCGTGGCTCATAGTGTGTGGATGGCGGCCGCGCGGCTTAACTATCCTCGGCCAGCATGGCGTCGTCGGCGCCGCCGCCGCGGGTTTGCGCGCCGGCTACACGCAGCACTTCTTCGACGCTGGTGAGGCCCTTCCAGGCTTTGATCAGGCCGTCCTCTTTTAGAGTCCGATAACGCGCTACGCCATCTTCGTTGCGGCCGATCTCGCCCATTTCCTGCGCGCTGGCGCGACGCACGATGGCGTCCTGCAGCGCGGGAGTCATGGTCAACAATTCGTAGATGCCGTGGCGGCCCTGGTAGGCGCGCGCATCGTCGAGATTTTTCTTGGGTTGCGACAGATGATGTTTTTCCGGGAGCACGCCGCCGAATTCTTTTTTCAGCCCGGCCATCTCCGTGGTCAACCATGCGGGCGGTGCTTGCGGTTCGGTATTTTCACTCACCAGTTTTCGCACCAGACGCTGCGCCAACACCGCGCGCACCGAGGTTGCGAGCAGGAAGGGTTCGATGCCCATTTCCAGCAGACGCGTAAATGCGGACGGCGCGTCATTGGTGTGGATGGTGGCCAGCACCAGATGGCCGGTCAGCGCGGATTGAATGGCGATTTCGGCGGTTTCAGCATCGCGGATTTCACCGATCATGATCACATCGGGATCGTGGCGCAGTATGGAGCGTAGCGCACGCGCAAAGGTGTAGCCGATGTCGGCGTGGGTCTGTATCTGCGTGATGCCCGACATGCGGTACTCGACCGGGTCTTCGACAGTAACGATTTTTAGCGAACGGTCGTTGATCGAGGCCAGCGCCGAATAAAGCGTGGTGCTTTTACCGGAACCGGTAGGCCCCGTCACCAGGATGATGCCATTGGGTGCCTGCAGCAATGCATTCATCGCGGCGAGGTGATCGCTCTCCATACCGAGCGAAGTGAGGCTCAGGTCCGCGCGCTCCTTGGGCAGGAGACGCAACACCAGCGATTCGCCGTGTACACCGGGAATACTGGAGACGCGCACATCGAGTTCCACACCCGATACACGCGTCGTCACGCGGCCATCCTGCGGCAGTCGCCGCTCGGCGATATCGAGACCGGAAATCAGTTTGATGCGCGACGCGATCGCGTCGAAACCATCGCGCGGGCGGCTGAAGCGCGGCGCCAATACGCCGTCGATGCGGTAGCGCACTTCGAATTCGCGCTCGCCCGGCTCGACGTGTATATCCGAAGCACGCTCATCTACCGCCTGAGCAAGAATATTGTTCACGAACTCGATCACCGGCGCTTCCTCGGCCAGCTCGCGCAGGTAATTAGCGTCTCCGGCCGCGCCGCGCGGGCCGCTGCCTTCTTTGACGATATTGAGCGCGCGCGCCAGGTCCTGGCTGCGCGCCCAGAAAAGTTCCACGTGACGGCCGGCGAATTGGCGGCGCAGCGCCTCTCCCAGCTCGGCATCGAGCGGGTCGCGCGCCATCACGCCGACGCGCTCGTTATTCAACAGAAAAGGGGCCGCTTCGCGCGCCAGCCACCAGCTGCGCACCAGCGCCGCCAGCGTCAGCGCGCCGTTGATCTCGGCAGCCGAGGGCTGCGCACCAGAATCGAGCAGACTCAGGCCGGTTTGTTCACTCAAATGGGGCAGCAGACCTTCTTCTGACAGGGCGCCCATACGCAGCAGCACCGCGCCCAGGCGGTTACCGACGGAATTGCGCACGCTTTTGTCCACGCGCTGCTGGAAAGCCAGGGCTTTTTCGATGTCCAGGGACGACACTTTGCCGGCCGCAACCAAGCGTGCGCCGATGGCATCCGCTAACACCTCGCCCGCAGGTGCGGAAGAAGCATCTACAGAGGTGATGGGTGCTGCGCTATTCAATGCGTTTTGCTCCGTTTAGGGGTAAAAAGCCACCGTTGAGCCAGTAACACCGGCGTAGGCCTATTTACCCTTGCCTTGCCCTCTAAGAGGCGCTATTCTCGCACACGCTGTTACGGCGATTCCGGGAGGTCCGACTTAAAGTATTACCTTAAGTTCCCCGTTATGTTGTAATATTGCAACATAATCGGCTCAAAACGATAGTAAATTCACGTCCGTTTGCAAAGTGATGGACTTTTATTTACTATAGTTGAGACGTCGGTATTAAAGTAATGGCGTCAGCATGGCGGATATGCGATTCTTTGAAGGCATCGCGCCGGCGCGATAACAAAAATAGCAGCCTGCCAAGCTAAACCGTTATGAACAAAATTTTCCGTTAGTACTAACATCCTTCAAAGGAGACAGTAATGAGAGTTATGAAGAACAAAGCAACCCTGTTGAGCTTGGCCGTAGCGGGCTTGTTTGCCGCTTCTGCCGCGCAAGCGCAGGTGATCTTGAACACCGGTGCAGGTGCCCCCACCTACGCATCTGAAATTGTTGTGCCGTTTGCGGTTACCGCCGCCAACGCCCCGGCAGCTCAGATTCCGCTGGGTTTCGGTGTTTCCGCCAACCAAACGATCTGGATTCGCTACAACCTGACCAACGCCACCTTCGGTGGTGTGGTTGCTGCCGGCGCCCTGACCGACTTCACGACGGCTGGTAACATCATGGCCGCCAACGTGATCGTCGCCCAAGGCGGTACGGCTGGCTCCAGCTACGTTGTGTTCCAAGTGACCGCAACCGCTGCTGGTATCCCGTTCACCGACGTGATCCAGTTCCTGCCCGGCGTGGCCATCAACATGCTGAACTCGTCTGGTGGCAGCACCGGCACGATCGGCAATGCAGGCATGACGTATTCGCTGCACGGTTCGCAAGCTTCGGCCGCTCCTACGTCGAACGCTACGGACAGCCAGCGTATTACCATCACCGGCCCGATCAACTACCTGGTCGCTGCGCAAGCCTATAACTTCGGCTACGCAACCGCCCCGACGGAAACCATCGCTTCGATCAACGCCTTCACCAAGTTCTGCTCTGGCGCCGTTGCCGGTACCCCCGGTACCGCTGGTTGCGCTGCTGCAAACTCGGACGTTGACGCCATGATCGCAGTTGTGAATGCCTTCGGCATCAACACCGCGACCACCCGTCTGGATCGCACCGGCACCGCGTTGGCCAACACCACCGCTGGCCTGACCGTGCTGACCGCCTCCAACGGTCTGACCGTCACCGGTACCGATCTGAACGCAGCTACCGCTGCCTACGCTTGGGATTCCGCTGCTCCGGCCGTTTGCGGCGCGGGTACCTCGATCGCCGGCACGTTCAACGCTGTTGCTCCTGGCCGTACCGCTGCCTCGATCGCGTTTGGTCTGAACCCCCTGGCCACCGCCGTTCGCTCGATCTGCGTAACGGTAAACGGCACGGGCGCTCTGACGGCTCAAACGTTCAACGGTTCGATGGTTCCGGTTACCTCCGCTGCTGCTAGCTACACGCTGGCCTCGATCGCTACTCCGGGTGTTGGTACCTGGGTTCGTGACGGCACGGAGTTCCAATCGCCCTGGTTCAACCTGGCCTCGACGAGCTACCTCAGCCGCTTCTTCCTGACGAACACCGGTGCAACGACCGTGCCTTGCACGATCACGCTGCTGACGGAAACCGGCAGCACGGTTACCGCCGGCGCCACCACGTCGGTTACCATCCCGGCGAACGGTGTTGCTACCGTGGCCAGCACGGACATCGCGCAGAACACCGCCGCTGTTCCGACCGCCAGCCGCGCAGCAGCACGCTTTGTCTGCGCCGGCCCGACGACGAACCTGCAAGCCGCTTACGTGATCACCGCTACCTCCAGTGGCGCTGTATCCGTAACCGACCTGATCCGTCCGGGTACGAACTAAGCAATAAGCAGTTAGCTTCAAGAAAAAGGGACGCTTCGGCGTCCCTTTTTTTATGCCTTTTTATGCTTTCGAGCAAAGTGTGTAGTATTCAGCTTCCGCCTACCTACACACCCCAAGCTCTATGAACAACCCGACTTTTCGTGCGCTGAAGCGTCTTATCGGTACCGCCGTCCTGGTCTCGGCCAGCCTCCTGGCAAGCGCCCAATCCGCAGCTACCTCTGGCACCCCCAACGCAGCCGCCCCCTCGGGACGCGCGTTACTGGATGAATTGCATAAGGGCGGCCTGGTGCTGTTCCTGGCACATCCCGAGCTGAAACCGGGACGTGACGAGCAGTCGCCCGGCCAATGGTGGAAAGAGTGCTTTACCACTCGCGGCCTCAGTCAGGCCGGGGCAACCACGGCCAGCGCCATAGGCAAGGCAATGAGGGGGCTGGTTGTCGTTATTCAGGAGACCCGCGTGAGCGAGTTCTGCCGCTCGCTGGATACCTACGGTGCCCTAGGCGTGGCCAAAGTGCCACCACGTACCGACGCTGCCTTGAATAGCCTGGAAGCCCAGATCAGCGCCGGTAAAGCGGCACCGCAGGCGGCCGGCGAATTGCGTACCCTGATGCTGCGGGTGGCCCCACTTGGCTTCAACTACCTGCTGATCGGCGACGCGCCTGATCCCAAGGTCAGCCCGGACCCCAACCTCAGCGCCCTGCACCCCGGCGAAACCGGCATCTTTCGGCCCACGGCGGCGGGAAAACTGATTTTCGTGGCCCGCCTGTCCTTGCCGCAATGGCAGGCCATGCAAGCCGATGCCGACGCCGCGGCAAAAGCCGTTACGGCGGCCAGCGCGCCAGCCGCCGTAACACCAGCAGCGCCGTCAGCGCCAGCTGCGCCGCCCCCGCCGAAAAAACCCGTCATAGACCCCGCCATCGAGCTCAAGGGCGCGGACTTGGTGCACGCTCTGCAAAAAGGCGGCTTTGTGCTGCATATGCGCCACGGCGAAGCCACCGTCGGCAATGACGTCAATCTGGATGCAACCCCCAATTGGCCCGAGAACTGCGAAGTCCAGCGCAACCTCAGCCCGCGCGGCAAGGACGATGCACGCAAGGTGGGCGAGGCCATCCGCAAACTGCACATCCCCATCGGCCAGGTGTACACCAGCCAGTTCTGCCGGGCGCGCGATACGGCGGCGTTGATGGCGCTTGCGGGCACCTCAACGCGGTTGCCGGAATTCGACTTGGGGACGGGTCAGAAGCTCACGCCCAATGCCGCCGAACTCCGGACCAAGGACCTATCCACGCCGCCACCGGCAGGCACCAACACCATGATCGTCTCCCATGTGCATTCCATGACGGAAGTGGAGCGGGCGATTGCCGATTCCACCTTCGCGGAAATCATCGTTCACAAGCCGGATGGCAAGGGGGGGACGGTAGCGGTGGGGCGGATTAAGGTTGGGGATTGGGATGAGTTGATTAAGGCTGGGGCGGGCAAATAATCGTACCGACGCATGTTTTTCAAAACGGTAACTGCCCTAGCGAAATCCTATGTTCGTAACGTTCCTTTGAACTTTAAAAAGGCAGTTCGCTCACGAATTAAAATCTGAACAGTCTCGTAAGCCCTGATTAATGAATCTTCAGAAATGCCGCATTTACTACCCGATAACCAAAGTAACCACCCTTGCACACATTGGCACTCGCGATCCGACAACAATGTCCAGCGGCTGGCAAAGAATTCATCCCAATATGCAATCGTCGGACTCCGGTCGAGCATCCGAATAAGCGAATCATTGACCATTAGATCAGGGCGCCTTTCGCGCACCCCTGCCCAAAAAATCCCGGGCAAGAAGTAGCAAAAAGCTTCAGGAGTAAAAGCAAAAATTGCGAACGGATACTCGGACCATTCGTCGGCACTAGTGTTGCGTCAATCGCGTCCGTCAAAGTACAGCGCATCATCAAAATCGCTGTCGGCAGGTCGACGAATATCAACGACTGCACCTGGTCGCTTCCGTAGAGCAAATGCATCTTCAATTTGAAGAAGTATCATCAGTTCAATAGTTGCGAGCAATCAGTAACAATTCTCCACAGCACACGGGGTCAGGTCTTTCATTATCACATTTCGTCTTTCCGCTCGCCCTCATAAGTTTTTGATCAACCGGCTCACCGCAGTGTAGTCAAGCTCAAAGCGTTCGCAAAGCCCCGCGCACCCAGCCATTAAGGTGGCGCACAGAACTTCGTGGTAAATTTCTAGGCCCAACCCCGTGAATACTATGGATTGCCCCCTTATGTTTCGTCGCATTCCGAAAATCCTGCTTGCCCTGCTCCTTTGTCCCGCCCTCGCCCCAGCCCAAACCCAAAGCGTAACCGCCCAAACCGCCAGTGTGACGTTCAACGTCCCGCCCACTTCCGCGCTGGCGGTCAACGACGAGGCTTATGCCCTGGCCGAAGGCCTGATGCGCGAGCTGCGCAAGGGCGGGTTTATTCTGTTTGTGCATAGCGGCACGGTATTGCCGGGCACCAAAGACGTGGTGGGCAAGGGCGAATGGTGGCGTAACTGCGAAACCACGCAAAAACTGGCACCCTTGGCTAACCCACAGGCACAGGCAGTCAGCTTAGCGTTGACCCGGCAGCGCATCCTGATCGATGGCGTGCAAACCAGTGAATTCTGCCGCGCTTACGATACCGGCGTATTCCTGGGTTTCACCACGCCGCAGCGCCTGCCGGCTTTGAACCCTTGGTCCGCCTTTCAGAGCCAGAAAAAGCCAGCCACTGAAATGGCCATGGGCTTGCAGACGCTGCTGAGCTCGTCGCCGGCGGCGGGCCGCAATCACATCCTGGTCGGCCATGCCACCCCGGCGGGCATGGTGCATCCGGCACTGAGTGGCCTTAGCGAGGGGCAGACGGCGATTTTTAAGCCGGAGGCCAACGGCCATTTCCACCACATCACCACGCTGACCGCAGGCCAGTGGCAATGGATCGGCCGGCTGACCATTCTGGATGCCCCAACCCAGCTCCCGGTTGCCAATCCGCTACCGCCCATCCCGCCGCAGCCTCCCCTGATTGACCCCGCCAAGGAACTGAAAGGCGTTGCCCTGGTCACAGCGTTGCGCAAGGGCGGATACGTTCTGTACATGCGCCACGCACTTTCCACCAACGGCGCCGACAAAGACCTGCTGAAAACGCCCAACTGGTGGGATGACTGCTCCATCCAACGCAATATTGCCGACGCCGGACGTGAACAAGCCATGAAAGTTGGTGCCGCCATACGCGAACTTAAAATCCCCATCGGCGCGGTCAAGGCGGCGCAATTCTGCCGCACCCGCGATACCGCCACCCTGCTGGGACTCGGTGCGTTTGAAGTTGACGAGGGCCTCAATCACGTCATCGGCCAGCGCGTGGGTTTCGATATCAACGCTGCGCGCCTGAAGCTGATCAGCACGCCGCCGGCCAAGGGCAAGAACACGCTGCTGGTCTCCCATACCCACGCCGCGCCTCATCCGGAAGAGCGCATCCTGGGTTCGTTGGCCGAGGCGGAAATCGCCGTCTATAAACCCGATGGTATCAACGGTGGCCCGGAGTTGATGGCCCGTATCAGTCTGACCGATTGGGACACCCTCATCAAATTGATGAATGCCAAACCATGAAAAATCGTTTTTACCCCGCCTCTGCTCAATGCCGTACCAACAGCGGCTTTTCGCTGATGGAAATGCTGGTGGTGCTGGCCATCATCGGCATGATCCTCGGGCTGGTGGGGCCGAGAATATTTCGGGCCATCGCCGGTGCCGAGGTGCAGACTGCAGAAGCGCAGGTCAAGTTGCTGCGCGGCGGCGTGGATAGTTTCCGGCTGGAAGTCGGGCGTTTTCCGACTGCCCAGGAAGGTCTGACGGTGCTGGTAAAGGCGCCGGCGGATGCTCCCTCCGCAGCGCGGTGGCGCGGCCCCTATCTTAACGAACTGGAGGTTCCGCTGGACCCGTGGAAGCATCCCTACCAGTATTCGGTGCCGGGCGCCGGTGGGCTGCCCTATGCCCTGTATTCGTTTGGGTCCGACGGTGTGCGCGGCGGCACAGGTGACGCGGCTGATATCGGTATCCTGCCGCCGAACTAAGGTCCGGCCGCAGCCCTGTCGCTACGCCGCAGGCGCAACCAGCCGGATGGCCTTCACCATCTTGTCCTGCACCTGCACGATTTCCACGCTGTAGTCCGCAACCTTGACGGTGCGTCCGGGTTGCGGAATCTCCCCCAGCTGCTCCAGCAACAGGCCGTTGATGGTCTTGGGCCCGTCCAGCGGGAAATCAAAGCCGAGTTTGCGATTGAGCATGCGTAGCGGGCAGGAACCTTCGACGATCAGGCTGCCATCGTCCTGGCGGTGAAATAGCTCCGCGTGCATGGGCGACTGGCTGGCGTATTCGCCGACGATTTCCTCGAGAATGTCCTGCAGTGTCACCAGGCCCTGAATGTCGCCGTATTCGTCCACCACCAGGGCCATGCGCCGGTTCTGTTCCTGGAACAACGAGAGCTGCTGCAATAGCGGCGTACCCTCAGGCACAAAATAAGGTGTGCGCAGGATTTCACGCAAAGTCTCTTTGGTGAGCGGCTCTTTTTCCGAAGCGTTCAATACCTTGCGTACGTGCACGATGCCGACAATATTGGTGAGGTCGCCCTCGCAAACGATGAGACGGGTGTGGTGCGCGGTAGCGAGCTTCTGGCGTATGTCCTCGATCTTGTCCTGCAAATCGATGGCTTCGATGGAGGCGCGCGGCGTCATCGTGTCGTCCACGGTCAGGCTCTCCAGGTCGAGCAGGTTGACCATGATCTTCTGGTATTTTTTCGGGATGAACTGGCCGCCCTCCAGCACCAGGGTGCGCAACTCCTCCATCGACAATTGGTGGGCGCCGGCCCCCGGCTGCACGCGCAGCGCGCGCAGGATGGCGCGCACCACCACGTTGATAATCCACATCAGCGGCGCGGTGAGGCGCATCAGCGGCGTCAGTACATAACTCGAGGCCAGCGCCAGGCGCTCGGCAAAACGCGCACCCAACACCTTGGGCAGGATCTCGGCGAATATCAGAATAAAAAACGAGGCTGCCGCGGTGGCGATGCCCAGCACGTATTTGCCCTCGCCGAACAGGCGCAGGCAGATTTCCGCCACCAACAGCGTCGTGCCGGCATTGATGACGGTATTGCCGGCGAGGATGAAGGACAGCAACTCCTCGGTGTTGGCGAGCAGCGCGCCGGTCAGCCGCGCGCCGCGCGAACCTTCGCTGATCAGGTGGCGCAGGCGATAGCGGTTGAGCGCCATCATGCAGGTCTCGGACATGGAGAAAAAGCCCGAGAACAGCAGCATCGCCACCAGCCCGCCGAACAGCCAGTTTAAGGACCAGTCATCGGTCATGGCGAGCCCACGCGGGTGAGAGACCCCGCTTCAGAAAAAACGCCATGATCAGGCGCGCTGCAAAATGATTTCCAGCACGAACTTGCTGCCCACGTAGGACAGCAGCAGCATCAGAAATCCGATCAGGGTCCAGCGCACCGCCAGACGGCCGCGCCAGCCGAAGTACAGCCGGCCCAGCAGCAACCCGCCCAGGATCACCCAGGAAAAAAAGGCGAAAACGGTCTTGTGGTTGAACTGGAAGGCCTTGGCGAACAGCGCCTCGGAAAAAAACACGCCCGTCACCAAGGTGAGCGTCAGGAAGGCAAAGGCCATCCACAGCAGGGTGAACAGCAGCTTTTCCATTTGCATCAGCGGCGGCAGGGTGGAAAACACCGTGGGCACCTGCGCCTCATGCAAATAGCGCTCCGCAAACCACATCAGCAGGGCATGCAGAGCCGCCATGGTAAAGAGGCCATAGGCGGCGATGGCGACCAGGAAATGCAGGCGGAAGGCGATGCTGTCGGCGTAGGGCAGCAATTTGTCGGCCGGCATCGCCAACGGCAGCAGCAGGGCGATGGCGGCGCTGGCCGACAAAACCGGATGCAACACATTGACCCGCTGCCAGGCTGCCACCACATGGATCACCACCGCCAGCCAAACGATCAGCGAAATGGCGTTACCAAGGCTCATATTGAGACCGCGTTCGGTAAAAATACCGTGCCAGAGAAGCAAAGCCTGCACCATAGCAGCCAGGGCGAAAAGGCCCGTGGCCCAGGGGGCGTGCAGGCTTGCACCCGCCCCCGAACGCAGGGCGCGCAGGGTCACCACCAGCACGGTGATGTATATCGCGGCGGCGAGGAAATAGAGTCCGTTCGCTGGCATAATTTAGGCTGGCGCAGGCACCAAATAGCGCCTGTCACGCATTTTCCACCAGATTATCGCGCATTCCCATGCTAGATCACCTGACCGGCCGTTTTGCCGGCATCGTCAAGACTTTACGCGGCCAATCGCGCCTCACTGAGGCCAATGTGGCGGACGCCCTGCGCGATGTGCGCATGGCGCTGCTGGAAGCCGATGTGGGTCTGCCGGTGGTCAAGGACTTCGTCGCCGCCGTCAAGGAAAAGGCGCTGGGCGCCGAGGTACTGCAAAGCCTTTCCCCCGGCCAGGCCTTTATCGGCATCGTCCACCGCGAGCTGACCGCCCTGATGGGAGGCACAGCGGGTGCGCCTCCCCAACTCAATGTGTTGCCGCTGAACCTCGCCACCACGCCCCCGGCCGTGGTGCTGATGGCGGGTCTGCAGGGCGCCGGCAAAACCACCACCGTGGGCAAGCTGGCCCGGCTCCTGAAGGAGCAGCACAAGAAAAAGGTGCTGGTGGTCAGCGCCGACGTGTACCGTCCTGCCGCTATCGAACAGTTGAAAACGGTGGCCACGCAAATCGGTGTGGAGGTATTCGCCAGCGACGCCAGCCAAAAGCCTGTAGATATCGCCGTAGCGGCCAAGCAGTATGCAAAGATTCATTTTTTCGACGTACTGATCGTCGATACCGCCGGCCGCCTCGCCATCGATCAGGCGATGATGGACGAAATCCGCGCCGTGCACGCGGCCGTGGAGCCCATCGAAACCCTGTTCACGGTAGACGCCATGCAGGGCCAGGACGCGGTCAACGTCGCCAAGGCCTTTAACGAGGCCCTGCCGCTGACCGGCGTGGTGCTCACCAAACTGGACGGCGACTCGCGCGGCGGCGCGGCGCTCTCGGTGCGGCACATCACCGGCAAACCCATCAAGTTCGCCGGTGTTTCGGAAAAGATGGACGGCCTGGAAGTATTCCACGCCGAACGCATGGCCTCGCGCATTCTCGGCATGGGCGATGTGCTGTCGCTGATCGAAAGCGCGCAGCAAAACGTCGACCACGAAGAAGCGAAAAAGCTCGCCGAAAAGTTCAAGAAGGGCAAGGACTTCGATTTCGACGATTTCAAATCGCAGTTGCAGCAGATGCGCAAAATGGGCGGCATGGCCGGCTTGATGGACAAGCTACCGGCGCAGTTGGGCCAGATGGCCAACCAGGCCCCCGATTTGCAGGACAAGCAGCTGCGCCGTACCGAGGGCATCATCAATTCCATGACGCCGCTGGAACGCCGCAAGCCCGAACTGATCAAAGCCTCGCGCAAGCGCCGCATTGCCACCGGCGCCGGGGTGCAGGTGCAGGAAGTGAACCGGCTGATCGCGCAATTCGAGCAAATGCAAAAGATGATGAAAATGATGAAGGGCGGCGGCATGGCCAAGATGATGCGCGGCATGAAGGGCATGCTGCCCGGCATGCGCTGAACGCCCTGCACTACCTGATCTAACCCGAACCCGTCTTTCCGACCTGCCGTTTCCGTCACCCGGCGCGGCGTTGAATCCGATCTAAACCGCATCGCTGCCTTTTTTATCTGCCTTTTTTGCCGCCTTACCGTCATCGCTTGGATCTTCTTTCCCTTCCCATCCGTGAACTGCGCAGCTCCATCGACAGCGGCAGCCTGAGCTGTGAGTCGCTGCTGCGCGCCTGCCTAGCTCGCATCGATGCGCGCGAGCCGGAAGTGGGCGCATGGGAGCGTATCGACCGCGATGGCGCCATGGCGGCGGCGCGCACGCTGGATAAGGGGTCCACTAAGGGCCTGTTGCACGGCCTGCCCATGGGTGTAAAGGACATCATTGATGTGGCCGGCATGCCCACCCGCATGGGTTCGCCCATTTACGCCAAGGCCCCGGCCGCAGCCCAGGACGCCAGCTGCGTCAATATCGCCCGCAGCAGCGGTGCGGTGATACTGGGCAAGACCGTCACCACCGAACTCGCCACCTTTCAGCCGGCCAAGACGCGCAACCCGCTGAGGCCCGAGCACACGCCGGGCGGCTCCTCTTCCGGTTCAGCCGCTGCGGTGGCTGACGGCCATGTGCCGCTCGCCATCGGCACGCAGACGGCGGGGTCCATCATCCGCCCCGCCGCTTTTTGCGGCGTGGTGGGCTTCAAGCCCAGCTTCGGCCTGATCCCGCGCAACGGCGTCAAGATGCAATCCGAATCGCTGGATACCATCGGCGTATTCACGCGCAGCATAGACGACGCCGCCATCTGGTACGCCGCCATGACCGGTTCGCGCAAAATGCCCGACCCCTCCGGCGCCACCGGCCGCACGCTGCGCATTGCCGTGGTCACCAACTGGCTGGATCAGGCGGAAATGGAAATGAACCTGGCTGTGGCCGAGGCGGCGCACGCCATCTCCACCACCGGCGCCAAGGTGCGCGAGGTGCAGCTATCGCCGCTGTACGTGGACGCGCATAACGACCAGCGCATTATCCAATTGGCGGAAATGGCCAGGCTTTACGCGGATGAATACCACCAGCACAACGAGCTGCTGAGCCTCAAACTGCTTGAGCTGATAGGCGAAGGTGACGGCATCAGCAAGGAAGCCTATAAGGCTGCCGTGGCACGCACCGAGACCGTGCGCAAGGCCGCTGCCGTGCAGTTCAACGACTACGACGCCTGGCTGCTGCCCTCGGCGGCGGATGCCGCGCCGCGCACCCTGGATTCCACCGGCGACCCGCTGTTCAACCGCCTGGCGACCACGCTGCAGCTACCCTGCATTAATCTGCCGCACTACCGCAACAAGGCCGGCATGCCGCTGGGCTTGCAGCTGGTGGGCGCGCGCCAGCAGGACGAGAAGCTGCTGGAAATCAGTGCACAGATCGCCTATATCCTGCACACCTCCGAATAGCGCCGCGGCTTCTTACACCCTGGCCGCTACATCTGCCGGAAGCGCTGCTGGAAACTCTGGCTCACGGTCAATTTATCCGGGCAGCCCTTCAGCATCACCACCATGCCGCTGTCACCGTCGCGCTGCACCGCGCTGATGCGGTTCATATTGATGACGGTGCCGCGATGCACCTGCCAGAACTGCTCGCCATCCAGCTCGTCGCTGAGTTCCTTCAGCGATTTGCGGATCAGCGCCTCGCCCTGGTCGCTGACCACACGGGTGTACTTGGTATCGGATTGGAAGTAATAGATTTCTTCCACGGTAATGAACTTGATGGTGTTGCCCACCGAAGCCTGTATCCAGCGCAGCTTGTTCTCCCCGCGCGTGCCTAGTTGCGAAAGCAGATGGCGCAAATCGGCCGGCGGTGAGACCAGCCGGGTCTTGAGTCGCGCCACCGTCGCCATGAACCGAGCGGGCTCCACCGGTTTCAACACGTAATCGACCGCGCCCTGTTCGAAGGCCTGCACCGCGTACTCGTCGTAGGCGGTGATGAACACGATATGGCAGCGGCTTGAGGCGTGGCGCGCCACTTCCAGGCCGGTGAGATCGGGCATGCGGATATCGAGAAAGGCGATGTCGGGCGCCTTGTCGTCGATCATGCGTATGGCGGTGATGCCGTCGCCGGCCTCGCCGAGGATTTCCAGTTCCGGCCAGGCCGCCGCCAGGGTTTCCTTGAGTTGCGCGCGCAGCAGGGGTTCGTCTTCCGCGATGATTGCAGTTGCCATTCAGTGTCTCTCCAGGGGGATTGTTACGGTCGCTTTCACGCCGCTGGGTTCGTTGGCGGCCAGCGCCAATATGCCGCGCTGTCCGTACAGGGTGCCTAGGCGCTCGCGCACATTGGCGAGGCCGATGCCGGTACCGGAAGAGGCTGTCGAAAAACCGCCACCGGTGTCGGCCACTTCCAGCAAAAGGTTTCCGGCATCGGCGCTGACGCTGACCCGCACCTCGCCGCCATCGCTTTTTCTTTCCAGGCCGTGCTTGATGGCGTTTTCGACCAGGGTGATGAGCACCATGGTGGGGATTTGTTTCTCCGCCAGCACGCCGGCGTCGTCAACGCGAAAACGCAGGCGCTCACCCATGCGGATATGCATAATGGAAAGATAGGCCTGCACCAGCTGCAATTCATCGGCCAGCCGTGCAGTGGTCTGTTTCATGCGCGGCAACACCAGCCGCAGGTAGCGGATCAGGTCGCTGACCATGGCATGTGCTTTGTCCGCATCGTGGCGCGTCAGGTACTGAATGCTGGCCAGGGTGTTGAACAGGAAATGCGGCTCGATCTGCGCGGACAGGGCCGCCAGTTTTGCTTCCGCCAGTTGACGCTGTAATTCGGCTTTTTCGCGCTCGCCGCTGATCGCCAGGCGCTGTGTGCGGGCACGGCTGCGTTCGATGGCCTGGTTGATGACCAGATAACCAAACAGGCTGGCGAACAGCATCGCGACCAGGTTTTCGCCCGACCATAGCGGCTGCTCCGGACGCATCAGCATGCCCAGCGCGAACAGCACCGGAAAGCTGTTGTTCAGGATTCCCTCTATGGCTTCCTGCTCGAGGCCGCGCTGCCCGGCCTTGGCCGCGAGACGGAATTTCATGAACGCCCAAAGCTCCAGCACGGCGCCCGCCAGCGGCAGGGTGATGAGCATCAGCGCCGGCAATTGGGGGGCGGAGTCGGGCATTGCGCCGGCGCGCTTCAGCATGAAAAATACCCCCAGGCCATAAAAAAACAGCACCGGCAGCAGTCTGTGCAAGGCCCCGGCCATGAAGTAGCGTGGCGGCGTCAGGCAACCCAGGCTGGTGGCGCCGGCATTTTCCAATACCGATTTTTGCGCCGGGTCGGCCAGCAGGCGCGCCTGCATGCCTTCGACGTTTTCCCAGTTCTTGCCGTAGTCGATTTTCAAGCCGAACAGGCTCACCCGCGGCCGGCTTTCAATCGTTACCCGCACAGGGTATTGGCCGGACAGCGTAACCTTCAGCTTTTCGCCGTAACCTTTCCAGGTCTGCCCGGTATTGGCGGTAAATACCCCCGCCGAAGGGTCGCGCTGATCGATCACGATACCCGGCACAAACAATGCCGTTTCCACGCGGGCCGCAGCTTCCTCGTGGCTCATGGACAGGCTGATTTCCCGCTTTTGCACCAGTTTGGGCACGCCTTCGCCGTTTTCGTAGGCGATACCCAACTGTTTCATGGCCCGCGCCTCCAGATAGGCGAAGTAGGCGGTCAAGCCGGTGCCGAACATCAGGGAGATCAGGGCCAGCAGCGGCAGCTTTTCAATGTGAAGCCGCCCTTGCAGGGTAAACATGCCCAAGAACACGGCCCCATAGAGCATGCTGATGGCAAGCGCCACACGCAGGTACCGAAAAGGGAAGCGTCGGCTGATTTTGGCGGGGCCGGCCGTGGCTTCGACGCCTTCGATGGCGGCGCCGGCCACAGCGGGGGGGGCGGAAAGGGTGGTTTTACTCATGCCCGCACTGTAACGGGCAATCCGGGCCTGCTCAACGGCCTTGCGACGAAACCAGCACAGCGCGTGACCAAGGCGGCCCTGGCCGGGGCCGCCGCCCCGGTGTGCCGGGCCCCGGCCAAGGGGCAAAACGGACCTTGCGCCAAGCCCTTGTTTTGTATATAATTGCCGGTTCTGCTTGGTGGTTTTCCGCCCGGTCAGACGTTACCGGTTCGCAACCGGCCCGTTCTCCGTTATCAACGGAGTGTTACTCAATCAAGGAGTTTGTAATGGTTGTGATCAGAATGTCGCGCGGTGGCGCGAAGAATCGCCCTTTCTATAACATCGTCGTCGCCGATTCGCGCGATGCACGCGATGGCCGTTTTATCGAGCGCCTGGGTTTTTACAACCCGCTGGCCGCCGAAAGCGAAGAACCCTTCCGTATCGCCATGGATCGCCTGACCTATTGGGAATCCAAGGGCGCACAGACTTCGGACGCCGTGATGAAGCTGGTTCGTCGTGGCAAAAAAGCCGCCAAGCCCGCAGTCTGATAGCCCTGTAGACCCGGTAATAATGGCGCGGATTGCCGCGCCATTCGGTATCAAGGGTTGGGTCAAGCTGCAGGTTTTTACGGAATACGCCGACAGTCTGGATGAGTTTGCGACCTGGTATTTGCGCGGGTCTCAGGCATCACAAGGCTGGCGGGAAGTGGAAGTAGAAGACTTCGCCGTTAACGCCAAAGGGGTGGTCGCCAAGCTGAAAGGCTGTGACGACCGCACCGCGGCGGAAAAGCTGGCCAAGCTCGACATCGCGGTACCGAGAGACTGGCTGGCAAAAACGGATGAAGGCGAGTTTTACTGGATCGATCTGATCGGTTCGGAAGTGATCGATGCCGCAGGCACGAGCCTCGGCAAGGTCGAAGGATTGATGGAAACCGGCGCGAACGATGTGCTGGTGGTGAAGAAAGACGGCCGACCGGAAGATGTATTGATTCCTTTCGTCGCCGATGTGATTGTGAAAGTGGATCGGGACGCAAAGCAGGTCACGGTCAACTGGAGCGGGGAATTTGTCTGAAAGCGTGTATGACGAAACAATATGACGTCATCACACTGTTCCCGGAAATGTTCGACGCCATCGCCGATTACGGCGTGACGCGCCGGGCGCTGGATACACAAGCGTGGGCTTTGCATTGCTGGAACCCGCGTGATTTTGTAAGCGATAACTATCGCACCATCGACGACCGGCCCTTTGGGGGCGGCCCCGGGATGGTGATGAAGGCGGAACCGCTGAATGCTGCGATCGACGCGGCGCTCAAGCGGCAAGCTGAACAACAAACGGCGAAAGCTAAAGTAATTTACCTTTCGCCGCAGGCAAAACCGATCACGGATCAAGGGATTCGTGAACTGGCACAGGAACCCGCTTTGGTGTTTCTGTGCGGAAGGTACGAAGGCATCGACGAGCGCTTGATCGAGGCGCGCGTGGATCTGGAAGTTTCGATCGGCGATTACGTACTGTCGGGCGGCGAATTGGCCGCAATGGTACTGATCGATGCAATGGTGCGGTTGCTGCCGGGTGTGTTGAACGACAGCGAATCGGCGGTGGAAGACTCGTTTTCCCCGGCGCGCGCAGGTTTGCTGGATCACCCGCATTACACGCGCCCGGAAGTATGGAATGGCGTGGAAATACCGGCGGTGCTGAAAAGCGGCGACCACGCAGGCATCGCCAAATGGCGCCGCCGCGAAGCTTTAAAGCGCAGCGTGTTGCGCCGGCCCGACCTGATACAGGATGGGCAGTTGGGCAAAGAAGATTTGAAACTGCTTGATGAAATCAGGCGGGAACAAAAGCAGTAGAGCAACAGCAGCAAAAAAGAAAGCGTACATCCCTCGCAGCATGAAGTCTGAGGGCGCTGTACGAAGGGCCGCAAAGGCTATAGACCATTTAAAGGAAACAAAATGAACATCATCGAAGCACTGGAAAAAGAAGAAATTGCCCGTCTGGGCAAAAAGATCCCCGATTTCGCCTCCGGCGACACGGTGATCGTCAACGTTAACGTGATCGAAGGCGAGCGCAAGCGCGTGCAGGCCTACGAAGGCGTCGTGATCGCCAAGCGCAATCGCGGCCTCAATTCCTCGTTCATCGTCCGCAAGATCTCCTCGGGCGAAGGCGTGGAACGTACCTTCCAGACCTATGCACCCACCATCGCCTCCATCGAGGTAAAGCGCCGTGGCGACGTACGCCGCGCCAAGCTGTACTACCAGCGCAAGCGCTCGGGCAAGTCGGCGCGTATCAAGGAAAAACTGGACTACGTGTCCACGCAAATGGTGGCGGACAAAGAGTAATTTTCCGCTTCTCCACAAAAGCCGCGACGCCGCAAGGTCTCGCGGCTTTTTGTTGGCTGCCACATTCGTGGTTATCCATTCCGGCCGCGAATGGCGCAAAATAGGGCCTGTACAAGCATGCTCGAATCTCAAAAATTTTCGGCGCGCGTAAAAACGCCGTTTGCCACCCTGGGCGTCATCACCGATGAGCGCCATCTGCTCGGCATCCGCTTCCTGCCGCTGCAGGTGACCGCGCAGGCCCCGGCCCCCAATAGCATCGCCCACCTGGTGTGCGTGCAACTGATGGCCTATCTGGACAACCCCAAGTACCACTTCGATCTGCCGGTGCGACTTTCCGGCAGCAAGCACCAATTGGACGTCTGGAACGCCATGCGCGAAATCGAGCCGGGCCGCACCCTGACTTACGGCGCCGTGGCGGCATCGGTGCAGTCCGATGCACGGGCGGTGGGCACCGCCTGCGGGCAAAACCCGGTGCCGGTGATCGTGCCCTGCCACCGCATCGTCGCCGCCAACGGCCTGGGCGGCTTCATGGGCGGTAAGCAAGTCGACTCACTGGCCATCAAGCGCTGGCTGCTGGAACACGAACAAGCGATCGCACCACGGCTGATATGACGGCCAAAACAGCCGCGGTCATCGATCAATTTGCCGACAGCCTGTGGCTTTCCGATGGTCTAGCCAGGAACAGCATCGATAGTTACCGCCGCGACATCAACCAGCTGGACCAGTGGCTGCGCGCAGGCAGCAGCACCACCGCCGAGGAGGCCAGCGCTGTGAACCTGCAGGAATATCTGGCTCATCGCATCGAGGCCAAACAAGCCAGCCCGCGCTCGACCGCCCGGCTCACTTCGGCGATGAAGCGCTTTTACCAGTTCCTGCTGCGCGAAAAAATTATCGCCGCCGACCCCAGCCGCGACTTGCACGCGCCCAAGCTGAACCGTTCGCTACCGAAATCCCTTTCGGAAAACGACGTAGAAGCCCTGCTGGCTGCACCCGATACGCAAACCCCGCTGGGCGTGCGCGACAAGGCCATGCTGGAAACCCTGTACGCCACCGGTTTACGTGTGACCGAGCTCACCACCCTCAAGATCGCCCAGGTGTCGCTGGACATGAACGTGATTCGCGTCACCGGCAAGGGCTCGAAAGAACGGCTGGTGCCGATGGGTATGACCGCAGCGGAGTGGATCAAGCGCTATCTCGAGGAAGCGCGCGGCGCGATACTCGCCGGCCAAAAGACGCCGGACCTATTCGTCACCCACCACGGCAAATGCATGACCCGGCAGATGTTCTGGTACGCCATCAAGCGCCATGCCCTGCGGGCGGGGTTGCGCAGCGCGCTATCCCCGCACACCCTGCGCCACGCCTTCGCCACCCACCTCATTAATCACGGCGCCGATTTGCGCGTAGTGCAATTGCTGCTCGGCCACTCGGACATCACCACCACGCAGATTTACACTCACGTTGCGCGCGAGCGCCTGAAACAATTGCACGCGCAGCACCATCCGCGCGGATAGCGCCGCTTGACGGCGGACATGGGGAAAACGCCCGTGTCCAAGCGACAATTCCATCATGACTTTTTTCGACTACCCTCCCCTGCTATTGATCGTCGTGCCCTTGGTGGTGCTGTTCGCCTATTTCCTGTTCGGCATCGGCGGCTTCGGCTCGGCGGTGATCATGGTGCCTCTGCTTGCCAACTGGCTGCCGCTCACCTTCGTGGTACCCATGGTAGTGCTGCTCGACCTGGTGGCCTCGGCCTGGGTGGGCCGCAGCTCGCGCGAAGCGGTCAGCCGCGAGGAGCTAAAATTGTTGGCGCCGTGGTTCATCACCGGCATTATCCTAGGCGTCACCCTGCTGGTGGCGCTGCCGGCAAAGCCGATACTGATTGCGCTGGGCCTGTTTTGCCTGGTGGTGGGTGCGCAAAACCTGATGAGCCCGGGATTCTCGGGCGCCATCCCGCGCTGGTGGTCCATCCCCACCGGGGTTATCGGCGGCATGCTGGGCGCCCTGTTCGGCACCGGCGGGCCGGTGTACATGATCTATCTTTCCAAGCGCTTGCCGGACAAGCTGCAAATCCGCGCCACCATGTCCACCATCATCAGCATCTCCACCATACTGCGTACCCTGAGTTATGCAATCTCGGGCCTGCTGCTGTCGGCCAAGCTGCTGCTTACCGCCGCCCTGCTGCTGCCCCTGATGGCGGTGGGCATACTCGTCGGCAGCCGCGTGCACCTTTCGCTCACCGACGCGCAGATGCGGCGCATGGTGGGCGTGCTGCTCTTGCTTTCGGGTGCGTCGCTGGTGATCCGCAATCTTTTTCTTCCCGCAACCGCATGAGCAAGACCTCCGACACCCCCGCCACCACACTACTGAAAAAACACGGCGTGACCTACACCGAGCACGTGTACGAATACATAGAGCACGGCGGCACCGGCGTATCGTCGTCCTCCCTGGGCGTGGACGAGCACCACGTGGTGAAGACCCTGATTTTCGAGGACGACCAGAGAAAGCCCCTGTGTGTGCTGATGCACGGTGACCGCAAGGTCAGCACCAAGGAATTGGCGCGGCAGATCGGGGCCAAGCGCGTGGCGCCCTGCACGCCCGATGACGCACAGCGCCACTCCGGTTATCAGGTGGGCGGATGCTCGCCCTTTGGACTGAGGAAGCCCATGCCGGTGTACATGGAAAAGACCATTCTCGATATCGCAAAAATCTATATCAACGGCGGCCGGCGCGGTTTTCTGGTGGGTATGATGCCGGCCGAGGTGGTGCGCTTGACCAGCCCTAAAATGGTGGAAGCGGCGATTGTGGAATGACGCAATCGGCTCCGGCTCACCTCAAACCATCTCTGTGATCAAACGATAAAACAAGGCTGCCGCGAATGTGCCCAAGAATAGAAACGGAACGGCTGATACTGCGCCCCCTGACCCTGGAAGATTTTTCGTCCTATGTGGATTTCTGGCAAAACAGCGACGTGGTGCGCTTCATCAGCGGCACGCCCATCCCCCGGGACCAAAGTTGGAAACGTTTGCTGGCCACGGCGGGGCAGTGGCAATTGCTGGGCTTCGGATTCTTCGCGATCGAGGAAAAAGCCAGCGGGCGCTTTATCGGCGAGGCCGGATTCCAAGAAATGCGCCGCGATATGACACCCTCCATTGAAGGAACACTGGAAACCGGCTGGGGATTGCAGCCGGATTGTCACGGCAAAGGCTATGCAACCGAAGCCCTGCGCGCCGGCATGGCCTGGGCTAGAAAGGCCCATCCGCATATGGACTACAGTTGCATCACCAGCCCAGAAAACCTGGCCTCACTGAACGTAGCGCGCAAGCTCGGCTTTACCGAGAGCGCCCGCAGCACCTATGTCAACAAACCGGTGGTGATATTACGCAAGGCCAAAGCCGGCTGACTACACAGGCAGTTCCTATAGCCGGAAGACGCGCATCACCAGCGTCAGCAGGAGGCTCAGGATGATGGTGCTGGTAATCGGAAAATAATATTCGCGCCCGTTACGGCGAAAGCGAATGTCACCCGGCAGCCGGCCCAGGCCGAGTTTGCGTAGCTGCGGCGCAAGCAACCCCAGCACAACCACGGCAACCGCCAGCAGCAAGAGCCACTTCAGCACGGCGCCTAGGTACCCTCGGCAACCCGCTGCCGGAAAATAGTCACGCCCACTTGCTTCACGCCGCGAATATGGGCGATCTTGGCGATGCTGATCTTGACCCATTGGGCGTTGAAGTCGTGCAGCAGCACCTTGGCGATATGTTCGGCCAGCGCCTCCAGCAGCTTGAAATGCGCATCCTTCAAATCGGCACGGATGCGCTCCACCACTTTGCCGTAATCCACCGTGTGGCGGATGTTGTCGCTCTCGCCGGCCTGATGGGTGTCCAGGCCGATCTCCAGTTCGAACTCAAGCGTCTGCGGCTTCAGTTTTTCCCACTCGTAAATGCCGATCCACGCCTCGGCGCGCATTTCGCGGATAAAGATGGTGTCCATGCGGGATGGTGGATTCGGGGGTGGAATTCGAAAATGAAGCGTCCGCTTATTGTAAAGTAGTGGCCTATGAATTCACTGATCGCCGTCATCGCCGCTTATCTCATCGGCTCGCTGTCCTTCGCCGTCATCGTCAGCCTGGCCATGGGCCTGCCCGACCCACACAGCTACGGTTCCGGCAATCCGGGCGCTACCAATGTGCTGCGCACTGGCAAAAAGGCAGCAGCCGCGCTGACGCTGCTGGGCGACGCCGGTAAGGGCTGGCTGGCGCTATGGCTGGCACAGCACTATGCGGCCGAATTCGGCCTGGTGCCGGTGGCGCTGGCGGGCGTGGCGCTGGCGGCATTCCTGGGCCACCTGTTCCCGGTGTTTTTTCGCTTTGAAGGTGGCAAGGGCGTTTCCACGGCCTTGGGCATTCTGCTCGCCATCAATCCCTGGCTGGGGCTGGCCACGCTTGCCACCTGGCTCATCATCGCGGTGTTCTTTCGCTATTCCTCACTGGCGGCGCTGGTGGCGTCCCTGTTTTCGATTTTCTACACCGCTTTCCTGTTCGGTCTCTCACCTTACCTGCCCGCTGTAATCCTCATGACGGCGCTCTTGTTCTGGCGCCATAAAGACAACATCGTGAAGCTGATGAACGGCACCGAATCGAAAATCGGCGAAAAGAAACCGCCGCAGGTCCCGCCGGTGGCTTGATTCCGGTCGTTTCGCGCTACTTGATCACGCTCTTGTCCTGCCCGAACAGGATTTTGCGTTCTTCCTCGGTAAAGTTCGTTACCTGCCTGGGCGGGTTGATCTCTTTGGCCCGCGCGTAGGCGCGGGTGGTGGCGGGGCGGGCGCGAATTTCCGCGTGCCAACGGGCCAGATGCGGGAAATCGGCCATGTCCTGGCCCTGACGCTCGGGAATGATCCAGGGATAGCTCGCCATGTCGGCAATGGTGTAGTGCTTGCCGCAAATGAACTGGTGGTCGGACAGGCGCTTGTTGAGCACACCGTATAAACGCGAGGTTTCCTTCACGTAGCGGTCGATGGCGTAGGGCAGTTTTTCCGGCGCGTAGTGGGCGAAATGATGGTTCTGGCCGGCCATGGGGCCTAGGCCGCCCATTTGCCACATCAGCCATTCCAGACATTCGACCTGCCCGCGCAAATCGGCGGGAATGAATTTGCCGGTCTTGCCGGCCAGGTACAAAAGAATCGCGCCCGATTCAAATACCGTGATCGGCTTTTTCCCCTCGGCGGGCGCATGGTCGATGATGGCCGGCATACGGTTGTTGGGCGAAAATTTGAGGAACGCCGGATCGAACTGCTCGCCCTTGCCGATATTGACCGGCTTGATGCGGTATTCCAGACCGGTTTCTTCCAGGAACAGGGTGATCTTGTGACCGTTGGGAGTGGTCCAATAGTAAAGGTCGATCATGTTTTCTCCTTGCCGTTATCGGCCGAAGGCGTTCACACCGGCACGCAAATATGGGTCCGGCCAGGTCATGGGTGCGCCGAGTTTCTGCGCGGCGTGGCGCGGCCAATAGGGATCGCGCAACAGGGCGCGTGCGAGGAACACGCAATCGGCAGCGCCGTCACCGATAATTTCTTCTGCCTGCACCGGTTCGACGATCAGCCCCACCGAGCCCGTGGCCATACCGGTGGCCTCGCGGATGGCGCGTGCAAAAGGCACCTGATAACCGGGACGAATGGTCATTTTGGCGTCGGCCACATTGCCGCCGGAGGAAACGTCCACCAAGTCGATACCTATGGCCTTCAATTGCTTGCAAAATTCTATGGACTGCGCCACGTCCCAGCCGCCTTCTTTCCAGTCGGTGGCCGAGATACGCACAAACAGGGGCTTGTCCGCCGGCCAGACTTCACGCACGGCAGCGCACACCTCCAGCGGAAAACGTAACCGGTTTTCCAGCACGCCACCGTACTGGTCCTTGCGCAAATTGCTAAGCGGAGACAGGAATTCGTGCATCAGATAGCCGTGCGCGGCGTGCACCTCTGCCACCTCGAAACCCGCCTGCAGCGAATACTTCGCCGCGGAAACAAAGTCGTCGCGGCATTTTTTCAGATCTGCCTCGCTCATTTCGCGCGGCGTGGGATAGCTATCAACGAAAGCCGTTGCCGACGGGCCCAGCACCTGCCAGCCACCTGCCTCGAGCGTCACCTTGCCGCTGCCGCGCCAGGGCGAATAGGTAGATGCTTTGCGGCCGGCGTGGGCAAGTTGTATGGCCGGCACCGCACCCTGGGCGCGGATAAACGCGGCAATGGGCGCCCATGCCTTGGCGTGCGCTTCCGACCAGATGCCGGCGTCCTCGGGCGAGATGCGCCCCTCGGGGCTGACCCCGGAGGCCTCGGTCATCACCATGCCTGCTCCGCCCACGGCACGCGAACCCAGGTGCACCATATGCCAATCGTTGGGCATGCCGTCTTCGCAACTGTACTGGCACATGGGGGAGACGAATACGCGGTTGCGGAAGGTGGTTCCGCGCAGCGTCAGCGGGGAAAAAAGCAGGGACATTATGGAGTTCCGGTCGTAGGCTGAAGTTGGCAAAGATCGAATCATGCCGCGCCCCAAACAAATTGCCGAATAAGCCTTTCGACAATGAGGATATTGGTGCAGCCGCGTTGAAAAAACTGTATCCAAGCCAAATGCTAGCCCGCCGCATGCTTCAAAATAGCGCACTGGCGAGATAAACCAAGATGACCCAAATCAGTAAATCTCTTGAAGTCCGCGCCGGCCCGCGCGCGCTGGCCCATTTGCGCGCGCATGGGCTTTCACCGGGCGATGTGGACATTGTTCCTGGTGCCGCCGGCGGCCCCAAGGGGCTGGGCCTGGCGCGCCTGGACGAATGGCTGTTCGCCGATTGGTTGCCACAATCCTTCGCTACCCGCAAAACGCCGGTGCAATTGATCGGCGCCTCCATCGGCGCCTGGCGATTTGCAGCGGTGTGCCGCGGCCACGACCCCGCCGGTATACGCGAAGGCCTGGCCGAGCTGGCCAGCGGCTATTGCAGCCAGAATTATCCGCGCGGCGTCAGCGCCGCAACCGTCTCCGAACAGGCGCGTGAGCTCCTGGGCGAAATGTTTCGTGGCCGCGAGGCCGAAGTGCTCTCACATCCGCATTACCGCCTGAGCATTCTGGTGGTGCGCGGCAAGGGCCTGTTGCAACGCGAACACCGGATGCGCACTCCCGCCGGCTTTGCGTTGGCGGCGCTGGCGAATGCCGCCGGCCGGCAACACCTCTCGCGTTTTCTGGACCGCCACTGGTTTTTCGATGGCCGCGATTTACCGTTGATCGCCGAAGGCGAGCGCTTTGATCATTTCTTGACGCATACCTCGCGTCTGACCCCGGAAAATTTCGCCGACACCCTGCTGGCCTCGGGTTCGATACCGCTGGTGCTGAAAGGTGTGGCCGATATTGCCGGCGTGCAACCCGGCACCTACTGGGACGGTGGCATCATCGACTATCACCTGCATCTGCCCTACTCACGCAGCCCTGGCCTGACCTTGTATCCGCACTTCACCAGCAAGATCGTGCCCGGCTGGCTGGACAAGGCCCTGCCCTGGCGCAAGGCGCAGGGGCCGTGGCTGGATAACCTCATCCTGCTCTCGCCCTCACCCGAATACCTTGCGCGCCTGCCGCACGGCAAGCTGCCGGACCGCAATGACTTCAAGCGTTATATCGACGACTTTGAGGGGCGGCAGAAATATTGGCGCTTTGCCATGGACGAGAGTGCGCGCTTGCGGGATGAGTTTGCGGAGATGGTGGAAAGAGGAAGCTTGATGGAATTCGCACAGCCCTTGTGAGCCCTCAGCTAATGAAAAACAGACAATTCACATGGGCAGCTCAAAAAAAGCCCCTTCAATCTGTGGCCGCATCGACTTTTATGAACGTGTTATCCAAGAAAATATCGGCGAAATTCTTCGCAATCCTAACTTGGTCTTTGTTTGTCGCAATGCTGCTAACGGATCAGCATGTCTCACCAGAAGTATTGGAATCCTGGTACTACCGCGGCGGCTGGCGCGCAGTCATCATGTTGTGTTGCATAGGGTGGATGCGATTCGATTCCGCCGAAAGAGGCCAGGCGGATCCGAAGAATTACTACCCCTTGCTGCTGATTCCTGAATTGATGGTGCCGCTCTATATTATTCGAAGGCGCGGTTGGAGACAGTTTTTAGTTTGGCTGCTGAAGTTCGCCTTGTTTTTGTTTTCCGCCATTACCACTGGGATTGCGATTGACTCTATCTCCCGCGCCTTGCTCAACTGAAAATTGGCTAGGCCACTTTCCTACTGCCCCTCACCAATCAGCGCCCGACACTCTCTTTGATTTTAGTGTGACAGTGCTGAAATCCACTTTCCGGGCCCGCTGTTTCAAGCGATTTTTACAGGCAACCAGCCGCGTACGCCGTTGATGAAACCCATAGCGCTGGCACGTGACAAGTCTTCGCGGTGAACGGTTCGCTCTACGATCAAGCCCCGCACCAACAGCTCTTCGCGTAACACGCCCGGCAGCAATCCCGCAGAAACCGGCGGCGTGCACCAAACACCATCCAGTTGTACGACCAGATTGCCGATGGTGAACTCGGTCAGTTCACCCTCCTCGTTCCACATCAGCACATCGAAGGCTTGCGGGTGATCTTCACGCGCGCGCTCGTAGCGGCCACGCCGCGTAGTTTTATGAAATAGCGAAGGATCACTGCGAGGAACCGATTCGCGCGCTAAGGCCACCAGACGCGGCTCAACGTCTGCCGGTCGGTACCATTCGGGTGCAGGTCCAGGCAATGCAGTGGAGGCGATAGTGACTATACCGTCGCGCGACAGCGTGAGGCGTACGCGGCGGGTTTCAATCGGGTTATCGGCAGCATGACTATCCAGCGCTTGCCCAATCGCCGCAGGGTCGCATGCAAAGCCCAGCTCGGCCGCAGAGCGCGCGAGCCGTGCCAGATGCCGCTCGCGCCAGTCGTAGCGGCCTTCGCTCAGGCGCAGGGTTTCTATCAACTCAAAACCGTTTGAAGCCCGCGCCATGAAGCGAGACTTGGCCATGGCTTCGGCATATTCGTCGCCGGCGGTGGAATCCCAGACGATGCCGCCGCCCACGCCGCATTCGGCATTTCCCTCTTTGTCGATGACAATGGTGCGAATCGCCACGTTGAACACACAGGCGCCTCCTGGCGCCACGTAGCCTATGGCGCCGCAGTACGGGCCACGCGGTGCGTTTTCCAGCGCAGTCATCACTTCCGTGGCCCTGATCTTGGGCGCACCGGTGATGGAGCCGCAGGGAAATAGCGCCTTCAATACATCACTGAGCCTGGTCCCTTCACGGGTTTCGGCGGTGACGGTTGAAGTCATCTGATGAACGGTGGGATAGGTCTCCAGCGAAAAGAGTTGCGGCACCGCCACGCTGCCGGGGCGCGCGACGCGCGAAACATCGTTGCGCAAAAGATCGACGATCATCAAATTTTCGGCACGGTTCTTTTCTGACTGGCGCAAAGCCTCAGCGCGCTCGCGGTCCTCGATATCCCGCTCGGCGCGCGTGGCCGTGCCCTTCATGGGCCGCGCGGTGATGTGCCGGCCGTCCCAGGCGAAGAAGAGTTCGGGCGAAAGCGACAGCAGCCGGTGCGCGCCGATATCGAGATAGGCGCCGAAATGCACATGGGCCGCCCGCCGAAGATCGTCGAACCAGGCGTAAGCGTCACCGCGAAAGGCGGTGCGCAGGCGCAGGGTGTAGTTGGCCTGGTAGATTTCGCCATCGGCGATTTTGCGGCGGATGTCGGCGATGGCCACCTCGTATTGCGTGCGCGGCGTATCGGGCTGCCATTCGCCGATCTCGTAGGTCTCAAGCCCTGCCACCGGCGGTGTCACAGGCTCGCGATAAATGCCAAACCAGAGCAACGGTGGCGCCCCTGCGGCGGGTTCGCGCACTTTAAGCGCCGCATCGAAGGCGGGCGCCGCTTCGTAGGAGAGGAAGCCTGCTGCGTACAGGCCGCGTGACGCAGCGGCCTCGATCTCGGCCAGGGCCGGCAAAACTTCCTCAAGCGTACGCGCAACGACGACGCGCTCGGGCTGCTCGAAGGCCAGCGGGCGAGCGTTCGAGGGTTCCTTGAAATCGAAAATAAGCATGTAAGCGGACGGTGGCCCGGGCGCAGCTTACCGCAAAGTGTTGGCTCGCCGATATGGCGGGCTGCGGCTCCGGCCTAGCGAAGAATCTTGAGTGCGCGGCCGATGGCGATCAGCCCGGCAAAAAGCGCGACACTCAACACCATGGACAAAAAGGCGGTCACCAGGGCCTGGCCGATCCCCGTCAGGCCCATGGCCTTGGTCAGCCACCAGGCCAGCAGCGTACCCGGCACAGCCGAGGCGGCGATGGCAAGGATGCTGTATAGATTGGATTTCATCGGAGATTGGAAGTGAACGTAAGAACCACGTACGTCGCGAGTCGTCATGATGCGCCTGATGTCTGGAATTATGATGAGAAACTTGGTGTCGCGCCAATGTCATGCATCTTTGCACCACACCAACCGCCCTTTTATATAGATTTTATCAATACCACTTGGTAGAAACCCTGACCCCGGTCATAGAAACGCTATAGATTCGGAGCCAGCCAGCGTTCCGCCATGGGAATGCTCCAGCCCTTGCGGACGGCGTAGTCCTCAACCTGGTCCTTGTCGAGCTTACCGACCGCGAAATACTGCGATTTCGGGTGCGAGAAGTAAAAGCCGGACACTGCCGCCGTGGGCAGCATGGCGAAGCTATCGGTGAGCGAAATGCCGGTGGCAGGCTCGGCTTTAAGCAGCTCGAACAAGACGCCCTTTTCGCTATGCTCCGGGCAGGCGGGATAGCCGGGGGCCGGGCGGATACCGACGTATTTCTCGGCGATAAGCTCTTCGCTGGACAGGCTTTCGCCCTTGGCGTAGCCCCAGAATTCGCGGCGCACGCGTGCATGCAGGTGCTCGGCGAAGGCTTCGGCCAGGCGGTCTGCCAGCGCTTTGATCATGATGGCGTTGTAGTCGTCGTGCGCATCTTCGAAGGCTTTGGCGCGGGCTTCGCAGCCCAGGCCTGCGGTGACGGCGAAGCCGCCAATGTAGTCGGGGATGTCAGCCCGCTGCCCCTCACCCCCGCCCTCTCCCCCTAGGGGAGAGGGGGTTAGTGATTTGGGGGCGATGAAATCGGCCAAGCACTGGTTAGGATTGCCTGCGGGCTTTTCGTTTTGCTGGCGCAGGAAATGCAGCGTGGTAAGCACTTCCTTGCGCGATTCATCTTTGTACACCTCCACATCGTCGCCCACGGCATTGGCCGGCCAGAAGCCGAATACGCCGTTGACGGTGAGCCATTTTTCTTCGACGAGTTTGTGCAGCATCTTCTGCGCGTTGGCGTACACCTCGCGTGCCGCCTCGCCCACTTTTTCGTCCTTGAGGATTTGCGGGTATTTGCCCCACAAGTCCCAGGTCTGGAAGAACGGGCTCCAGTCAATAAATGGCACCAGGCCTTCCAACGGATAATCTTTGAGCACGAAAATGCCCGTGGCGGCGGGCTTGGGCGGTTGGTAGTTCTGCCATTCGATCTTCGTGCGGTTGGCCTGCGCCTCGGCCAGGGTCACCAGCTTCACACCTTTTTTGTTGGCGTGCTGCTCGCGCACTTTTACATAGTCGGCGCGCACCTCGGCAACGTAGCCGTCTTTCAATTCGTCCGACAGCAGATTGCTGCATACGCCCACCGCACGCGAGGCATCCGGCACCCAGACCACGGGACCATGATAGTGCGGCTCGATCTTGACGGCAGTGTGGGTACGCGAAGTCGTGGCGCCGCCGATCAGCAGCGGCACCTTGAACCCGCGCCGTTCCATTTCCTTGGCGACGTGCGACATTTCTTCCAGCGAAGGCGTGATCAGGCCCGATAAGCCGACCATATCGGCCTTTTCGGCGATGGCGGTATCCAGAATCTTGTCGCAGGCCACCATCACGCCGAGATCGACCACTTCGTAGTTATTGCATTGCATAACCACGCCGACGATGTTCTTGCCGATGTCGTGCACATCGCCCTTGACGGTGGCCATGACGATCTTGCCCTTGGCCTTGGCGTCTTCCGCGCCCAACAGGCGCTTTTCTTCCTCGATGTAAGGGATGAGGTGGGCCACTGCCTGTTTCATTACCCGTGCCGATTTCACCACCTGCGGCAGGAACATCTTGCCCGCGCCGAACAGGTCGCCGACCACGTTCATGCCATCCATCAGCGGGCCTTCGATCACGTTGATGGGACGACCACCGGCTGCTTTCACTTTCAGGCGGCATTCCTCGGTGTCTTCGATAATGTATTGGGTGATGCCCTTCACCAAAGCGTGCGTAAGGCGTGATTCGACCGATTCGCGCCGCCAGGCCAGGTCTTCCACCTGCTCGATCTTCTGACCCTTGAAGCGTTCGGCGAACTCGACCAGGCGCTCGGTGGAGTCCGCGCGGCGATTGAACAACACGTCCTCAACGCGCTCCAACAAGTCTTTGGGAATCTCGTCGTACACGCCCAGTTGCCCCGCGTTGACGATGCCCATGGTCATGCCGGCCTTGCCGGCGTGATACAGGAAGGCGGTGTGGATAGCCTCGCGTACCGGGTCGTTGCCACGGAAGGAAAACGACACGTTGGAAACGCCACCGCTCACCTTGGCATGGGGCAGATTGTCTTTTATCCATTCCGTAGCGCGGATGAAATCGATGCCGTAGTTGGCGTGCTCTTCGATGCCGGTGGCGATGGCGAAAATATTCGGGTCGAAAATGATGTCTTCCGGCGGGAAGCCCACTTCCTCGGTGAGTATCTTGTAGGAGCGCGCGCAGATTTCGGTCTTGCGCTCATAGGTGTCGGCCTGGCCCTTCTCGTCGAAGGCCATCACGATCACGGCCGCGCCGTAGCGGCGGCAGAGGCGCGCATAGTGCTTAAAGGGCTCCACACCCTCTTTCATGGAAATCGAGTTGACGATGGCCTTGCCCTGTACGCACTTGAGGCCCGCCTCGATCACGCTCCACTTGGAGCTATCGAGCATGATGGGAACCTTGGAAATATCCGGTTCGGAGGCCACCAGGTTCAGGAACTTGACCATGGCCGCTTGCGAATCCAGCATCGCCTCGTCCATATTGATGTCGATCACCTGCGCGCCGGCTTCCACCTGGCTGCGCGCCACCGACAGCGCCTCGGCGTAGTTGTCGTTCAGAATCAGCTTGGCGAATGCCTTGGAACCGGTGACGTTGGTGCGCTCGCCGACGTTGACGAACAACGAGTCCGCGCCGATGTTGACCGGCTCCAGACCGGAAAGCCGCAAACGCTTTTCGACTTCGGGCGTCGTGCGCGGCTGATGGCCGGCGACGATATCGGCAATCGCCTTGATATGCAGTGGTGTGGTGCCGCAGCAGCCGCCGGTGATATTAAGCCAGCCGTTCTCGGCCCATTCGCGGATGAACTCTGCCGTCTCCGCCGGCAATTCGTCGTACTCCGCCATGGCGTTGGGCAGCCCGGCATTGGGGTGCGCCGAGACGCGGCAATCGGCAATGCGCGCCAGCTCTTCCACGTGCGGGCGCAATTGCTTGGCCCCCAGCGCGCAGTTGAAGCCTATGGAAATCGGCCGGGCGTGATGCACCGAGTTGTAAAACGCCTCCACCACCTGACCGGAAAGCGTGCGCCCGGAAGCGTCGGTGATGGTGCCGGAGATCATCACCGGTAATCTGTGTGCGACATCGATCCCGCGCGCTTCGAACTCTTCCTCAACGGCGTAAATGGCCGCCTTGGAATTGAGCGTATCGAAAATAGTTTCGATCAGGATGATATCGGCCCCGCCGTCAATCAGGCCGCGGGTGGCATCGCGATAAGCGTCTTTCACCTGATCGAAAGTCACCGCGCGAAAGCCGGGGTCGTTGACGTCCGGCGAAAGCGACAGCGTGCGGTTCATGGGCCCCAGCACGCCGGCCACGAAGCGCGGCTTGGCTGGTGTGCTGCGGCTATCCGCCACCTCGCGCGCCAGTTTGGCGCTCTCGTAATTCAATTCGTAGGCCAGGGCCTCCATGCCGTAATCGGCCATGGACACCGAGGTCGAATTGAAGGTATTGGTTTCAAGTATGTCCGAGCCGGCATCCAGGTATTGCGTGTGAATCTCGCGAATCACTGAAGGCTTGGTCAACGTCAAAAGATCGTTATTGCCGCGCAGGTCCTTGGCCCAGTCCTTGAAGCGTTCGCCGCGGTATTCGGCCTCGCTCAGCTTGTAACGCTGGATCATGGTGCCCATGGCACCGTCCAGCACCAGGATGCGCTTGGCCAGCGCCTCCAGCAAGGCCTGGGTACGTTCGGGGCGGGTAGATAACGCTTGATCCATTTATCAAACTACTTGGACTGCGCCGCAATCCACTTGTCCACCTTGGCCTCGAGAATGGTGAGCGGCAGCGCGCCATCCGACAACACCAGGTCGTGATAAGCCTTGAGTGAGAACTTATCGCCCAGCTTGTCTTTGGCGCGTTGGCGCAGTTCCTGGATTTTCAGGGCGCCGATCTTGTAGGCCAGCGCCTGACCGGGCCAGGCCATGTAACGCTCGGTAGCGCGGCGCGATTCGCTTTCCGAATAGCCTTGGGTGTCCATCATGTACTGGATGGTTTGCTCGCGCGTCCAGCCCTTGGAATGCAGCCCGGTATCGGTCACCAGCCGCACCGCGCGCAGCAGTTCATCGTTCAAATGACCCAGGTAGGCGTTGGGGTCCTGGTATAGGCCCATTTCATGGCCCAGGGTTTCCGCGTACAGTGCCCAGCCCTCGGTGTACGCCGTGGTGTGGCTATGGCGGCGGAAGCTCGGCAAGGGCAATTCCTGCTGCAGGGCGATGTGATAGTGGTGACCCGGCTGCCCTTCATGCAAAAAGAGCGTGGTCATGCCGGTGTTGGAATACTTGGTGGGGTCCTCGATCACGGCGAAGAACACGCCGGGCCGCGATCCATCTTCGGTCGGGCTGGTGTAGTGATCGGACGCGGTGGAACGGCTCAGCTCCGGCTCGGGGCGGATTTCCAGCGGCGTCTTGGGCGCGCGGCCGAACAGGTCGGGCAGCTTGGCCATGATCTTCTTATTGAGTTCGGCGTACGCATCCAGCACGTCCTTCTCGGTCTTGAAAGGCTTGAACTGCGGGTCGCCATCGGCCCATTTCAGGAACTCGGTCAACGTGCCTTTGAACTGGTAATGCGCCTGGATTTTTTCCATCTCGGCGCGAATGCGCGCCACTTCCTTGAGGCCCAGCGCATGAATCTGCTCGGGCGTCATATTGGTGGTGGTGTAGTGGCGTACATCGTAGGCGTACCACTCTTTGCCCTTGGGCACGCTGTCGATACCGGCGGTATCGCGGCATTTGGGCAGATAGGTGCTTTCGACGAACCATGCGAAACGCGCCATGGCCGGCTGCAGTTTTTTGGCAATGGCTTGTTTGTAGGCCTTGGTCAGACGTTCGCGGTCGGCGGGCGTGAAGCTGTCCGGCATAGCCTTGATGGCGAGATAAAACGGGCTTTTCTCGGCATCGGTTTCCACTAAAGCCTTCAGGGAGGGCAGCGAGCGCGAGATCAGGGCCTTGGGCGCGACATAACCATTTTTCATGCCCAATTTCATATTGGCGATGGCCTGGTCCACCCACACCGGCAGCTTTTCCAGACGCTTCAGGTAATTCTGGTAATTGGCCACCGTTTTCAGCGGCTGGATTTGCTGGCCGCTGCCGAGTTGCGCCAGGTACACGGGCAGGCCGCCGTATTGGTTCAGCGGCATCAATTCGCCGGGGAACTTGTCGCCCTCCAGCGCATCGCGCATTTTTTCCTTGAGGAGGTCGTAGGTGAGGCGGTCGGCAGGCGACAGCGCATCGACTTTGAGGCCGGCCAGCTCGCGCTGTACGCGCTGGTGCAGTTTTCGGGTCTGGGTGATATAGGCCGGCGCAATGGAGATTTCCAGCTTGTCCTCGTACTTGGCGTCGCCGGTGATTTGCGTGCCTTCGAGAGGATTCAGCGCGAGGTTATCTTGGAAATACTTCTCGGCGATGGCGGCCAGTTTGTCGCCCTCCGTTTTCGCAGGCGCAGCACCCAGCGGCGCCATCGTCAGGGAAAGCAGCAGGATCAGCGCGGACACGCCGCTCTTCAGGATATTGTTCATTCCATTCTCCAAAAACAGAAAACCCGCCGCGTCGCAAAGCCCGGCGGGTATTCAATTTCAAAATTGAGTGGGCCTCGTTTTAGCGGCATTTGGTAAGCGCCCGCAAGCTGATTCAAATCGGCGCTTTGTGACGACCATTTGTGACCGCTATTTTACGCCCTTCGCTTGTGCATTGGCGCAATCCGGCAGACCACGGCACCCAGCAGACGGGGCGCAAAAACCCTCAAAAAAACGACACTTATCCACAGGGTCAAATTATTGATTCAACAGGGAAAGCCGAATAAACAAATACAATCTGGAAAAATCTGACACACGCGCCACACGCCAAATGCCCCAGAGAAATCTACGCTGCAAATTCGCGGGGTGCCAGCATGTCAACTGGACAACTTCGCTTTACCAGTTCACCCGATCTTGATGCGTTTACCAGCAGCGAACTCCGGCGCTGATTGGCAATTCGTTCTCCAAAAAATCAGCCAGCCAGCGTCTCGCGAAGGCCGATGATGAGCAGCACCCAAAAAAGCAGCCCAAAAATAATCCACACGTAATTGGCGCCCGTCAGCTTGTCGTTCGACTCTCCATTGGGCTGTCCGCAGGCCGCGTTTATCACCTTCTGAAACGTCCATAAAGCCCAGCAAGTAATGGGCAGCAACACGAACACGGCCAAATCTGTGACCGGCTCGCCGATCGACTTTACGGAAAGCCGGTCGCAGATATTGCCCGCCACGGTGGCAATGACAAACGCAAGGCTGGGCCAACCGTATTCGAAACCGTTCCGGTTGCCCTGCAAGCGCAACTTCTGGTCAACCAGAGCGCCCAGGCTGTGCATGAAGAATATGGGGAAGATGGCGCGCGGAATCGGCCAGACGTCCGCCCCGGTGCGGTCCTTATGGATCTTCCAGTTTTTGTAAACCCAGTAGCGGCCGTATATGCCTAAGGTGACCAGGTACAGGATCAAAAATTTTTTACTGGAAACAACGTAGAAATCGGTATCGGCAACGACAACGTCGGCCACTTCGGCCTTGGGTGGTTCATACGGATTGGCTTCCATAGTCCCTCTTGGTGGTTATGCTGCGATCCGGCCGGTTCCCTTACTTTGCCTGCGCGGCGATCCAGGCATCGACCCGCTTTTCCAGCAGGCTCAGCGGCATAGCCCCATCCTTCAATACCAGGTCGTGAAAATCCTTGAGGCGAAAGCGCTCACCCAATTTTTGGCGGGCACGTTCGCGCAGCTCAATGATTTTGAGTTCGCCGATCTTGTAGGCCAGCGCCTGTCCCGGCCAGGCCATGTAGCGCTCGGTGGCGCGACGGGCACCGCCTTCGCCGGAGCCTTCGGTATCCATCATGTATTGCATGGTCTGCTCACGGGTCCAGCCCTTGGCGTGCAGACCGGTATCGGTAACGAGGCGGATAGCGCGGTGCAACTCTGCGCCCAGGCGGCCCAGGTAGTCGATGGGCTTGTCGTACACGCCCATTTCGTTGCCGAGACTCTCCGCGTACAGGGCCCAGCCTTCGCCATAAGCATCGCTCCAGCCGAACTTGCGGAACTTGGGCAGCGGCAACTCGGATTGCAGGGCGGCGTGAAAGTGATGCCCAGGCTGGCCCTCGTGCAGGAATAAGGCGGTGACGAAGGTTGCGCGGTACTGCGTTGGGTCGTCGATCACAGCCCAGAAAATTCCGGGGCGGGTGCCGTCCGCCGAAGGGCCACTATAGTGAGGTGAGGCGGTGGCCTTGGTGAGTTCGGGTTCCACGCGGATATCCAGCGGCGCCTTGGGCATGCGGCCGAACAGGTCCGGCAGCTTGGTCATGACCTTCTGGTTCAGTTGGCGGAAGGCATCGACGATTTCCTGCTCGGTCTTGAAAGGCTTGGTGGAGGGCTGCTCGCCGATCCATTTCAAGAACTCGTTGAGCGTGCCGTCGAACTTATAGGCCATGCGCACCTTTTGCATTTCGCCGCGAATACGCGCCACCTCTTTCAGCCCCAGCTCGTGGATTTCATCGGGGGTCATATTGGTGGTGGTATAGAAGCGCACCTGCGTTTCATACAGTTTTGCCCCCTTGGGCAGTGCGCCTATGCCGGCCGTGGTGCGGCAGGCGGGCAGGTACTCGTCCTTCAGGAAGGCGCGAAGTTTTTTCATGGCCGGCGCCAGGCGGCTCGTGGTGCTGGCGCGATAGGCGGCGCTCAGGCGCTCGCGGTCCTGCGGTGTGAAACTTTCCGGAAAGCTGCGCAGCGCCAGCGTGAACACGTTCTTGTCGAGGTCATCCAGCGTCAGCGGCTCGATGGCCGGCAGCACCCGCTCGATCAGGGGACGCGGCTGAGTAACGCCCTGCTTTATCCCGGCGCGCATATTGGCGATAGCCTGATCCACCCAGGCGGGCAACCCCTCCAGGCGCTTGAGGTAGTGCTCATAGTTGGCGACGGTCTTCATCGGCTGCGCGCTGAGGCCGTTGCCGTATTGCGCCACCTGCACCGGCACGCCGCCAAATTGATCGATGGGTTGCAGATAGTCGGGGTACGAGAGCTCGGCCAGCCTCATGCCGACTTCGTTTTTCAGGATCGCGTAGGTCACGCGGTCGCTGTCCTTCAGCTTGGCTTCGGGAATGGCAGCCAGTTCCTTCAACACGCGCCGATACAGGGCGTCGGCCTTGGCCCGGTTGGCGGGTGCGATCGTGATGGTAAATTTGTCCTCGTACTTCGCTTCGCCGGTCGCCTCCAGGGCATCGATGGGATACAGATCCGCCCAGCTGTCGTAGTAGCGGTCGGCAAGCTGCGCAAGCTTGGCGCCCGGGTCTTTGGCGACGGACGCAGCGGCAGGGGTGGCCCCCGCTGTCGTGAGTCCAAAAATAAAAAACGCCGATGCCGCCATCAGCGTTGCAAGAGTCCGGTTTTGCATGGTTCGCATCCTCAGTATGGCTTTATCAGCACTCCACCAGGGCCAGCGCCAGGCCGCCCAGCGAGGTTTCTTTGTACTTGGTCAGCATATCGGCGCCGGTGCGGCGCATGGTTTCGATGGCGTGATCCAGGGTGACGTGATGGGTACCGTCGCCGCGCAGGCTCAGCGAGGCGGCGCTGATCGCCTTGATGGCGCCCATGGCGTTACGTTCTATGCAGGGGATTTGCACCAGGCCGCCGATCGGGTCACAGGTCATGCCCAGATGATGCTCCAGCGCAATCTCGGCGGCGTTTTCGATTTGCTCGTCGCTGGCGCCCAGCACGGTGGCGAGCCCGGCCGCCGCCATGGCGCTGGCCGAACCGACCTCACCCTGACAACCCACTTCTGCGCCGGAAATCGAGGCGTTCATTTTGCACAGCGCGCCCACGGCAGACGCCACCAGCATATAGTCGCGCAATTTTTCCTGATCTGCGCCACAGAAATCGCGGGCGTAGCGCAAAACCGCCGGTACCACCCCGGCAGCGCCGTTGGTGGGCGCTGTGACCACGCGGCCACCGGCGGCATTCTCTTCGTTGACGGCGATGGCGAACACGCTCACCCAGTCCATCACCTGGTGCGGCAGCAACGCGGCATCAGCTCTCTCGGCGAACAGTTTTTCCCGTATACGCTGGGCACGCCGTGGCACGTTGAGCCCGCCCGGCAGGTGCCCGGTGTTAGTCAGGCCGCGATCTATGCAGGCGAACATGGCGGCGACGACGCGGTCGATGAATGCGTTGGTGGCGGCCTCGCCGTGCAGGGCGTGCTCGTTTTCGCGCAACACCGCCGCCATGGGCTTGCCGCTTTGCTGGCAAATATCCAGCAATTGCTGCATGGACCGGAAAGGATAAGGCACGGACTTTTCTTCGCCGCGCGGTGTGCCGACGAAGGCCTCGTCCTCATCGACCACGAAGCCGCCGCCGATGGAGTACATCACCCGTCGGCAAATCTCGCCATCATCGTCAAAGGCGCGCAGCAGCATGCCGTTGGAGTGCACCGGCAGCAGGTCGCGCAGATTGAACATCACATCCCGTCCGGGGGTGAAAGCGATTTCACGCTTGCCGAGCAGGGAGATTTTTTGCGACTCGCGTATGCCGGCGATAATTTCCGGGACCTTGGCAGGATCAACTTCGTCAGGTAGTTCGCCGGCCAGCCCCAGGATCACCGCTACATCGGTGCCGTGGCCCTTGCCGGTGTGGGCCAGCGAACCGTGCAGCTCCACTTCCACGCGCGTGACGCGGTTAAAAACGTCGTCGGCCATTTCGCGGACGAAGCGGCGTGCGGCGCGCATCGGTCCCACCGTGTGTGAACTGGAGGGGCCGATGCCGATCTTGAATAAATCGAAGGTGCTGATATAGCTCATTTTGCGAAGATAGGGACGGCTGTGCTGCGGTGACGAGGCCGCGCCGCGTAATTAGAGCGGCGGCGGCAGCCAGGGTTACGGTCTAGGCGTGCGCGTCCAGCCAATCCAGCGCCAGGGTGGAAAGCGCCTTGACGCCGGTCTTGAGACCGGATTCGTCCACGTAAAAACGCGGGCTGTGATTGGACGGCGCGTACTTGCATTCCTTGTCGGGCGGAGTGCAGCCGATGTTGAAGAAAAAGCCCGGCACTTGTTGCTGGAAATAGGAGAAATCTTCCGCGCCGCAGGTCTTGGGACATTGCGCCACGTTCTCGGCGCCGATGGCGCGCTTCATTACCGGGATAGACCACTCGGTGAGCGCCGGGTCGTTGACCGTAACCGGATAGCCGCGGTCGATATGCACATGCGCCTTGGCGCCGCCCGATTCAGCGATCAGGGTGGTGATTTTTTCGATGAACTGGTGAATCTCGGTGCGGTGACGCTCGTCGAAGGAACGCACCGTGCCTTCCATTTTGGCTTCATCCGGAATGATGTTCTGGCGATTGCCGGCGTGGAAGGTGCCGACCGTGACCACTGCCGGCTCTTCGGTGAGATTCACCTTGCGCGAGACGATGGTCTGCAGGCCCAACACGATTTGCGAACCCACCACGATGGGATCGACCCCCGACCAGGGCTGTGCGCCGTGGGTCTGGTTGCCGCGCACCGAAATACGAAAGAGATCGGCGCTGGCCATGAACGGGCCGGAGCGATAGCCGATCTTGCCGGCGTGCAGCTTGGAGGTGATGTGCAGACCGAAAATCGCTTCGACTTTCGGATTTTGCATGCAGCCTTGTTCAATCATCAGCTTGGCGCCGCCCTCCTCGCCGCGCGGCGGCATTTCCTCGGCCGGCTGGAAAATGAATTTGACGGTGCCGGCGATCTGGTCGCGCATGCCGGCCAGCAACTCCGCCACCCCCATGAGGATGGAAACATGGGTATCGTGACCGCAGGCGTGCATGGCGCCGCAGGCCACACCGTTCCATTCGGTCTTGACCACGCTCTTGAAGGGCACATCGGTTTCTTCGGTTACCGGCAGCGCGTCCATATCGGCACGCAGGGCCACTACCGGGCCGGGCCGGCCGCCTTTCAATACGCCCACCACGCCGGTATGCGCGACCCCGGTTTTGACTTCGTCGAAGCCGAGTTTGCGCAGATGCTCGGCGACGATGCCGGCGGTACGAAATTCGCGGTTTCCAAGTTCAGGGTTGGCGTGCAAGTCGCGGCGCCAGGCAATCACGCGGTCGTTCAGTTCGTCGGCATGGCGCGCAATGGCCTCATCGCGAGCCAGGAAACGATCGGGGGCGTTCATCGGCATTTTCTCCCTGGGAAACCTGGCGGCAATTATCGCACGCGGGCGGAGCCCTGAGGGTGGCTATAATCGGATGCCTACAGGAGAGCCGCAATGAAGCATATCAACCCGCAGCAGGCCTTCGAATTCCTTAAAAAGGAGCCGACGGCGGTATTCGTCGACTGCCGCAGCGAAATGGAGTTTCTGTTCGTCGGCCACCCGGTGGGCGCCATGCTGATTCCCTGGAATGACGGCCCGGACTGGGACATCAACCCGCAGTTTGTCGGCCAGGTCAAAAAAGCCGTGGCGCAAACCCTGGCCCGGCCGGTGGTGGTGATTTGCCGCTCGGGCAACCGCAGCGTGGACGCCGGTGAAGCCCTGGAAAAGGCCGGTTTTCAGAACGTATACAACGTGCTGGAAGGCTTTGAGGGCGATCTGGATGAGAATCACCAGCGTGGTAACCTGGGCGGATGGCGCAAGGCCAACCTCCCTTGGGAGCAAGTCTAGCCTTTAGGATGCCGTCGCCGGTTTGCTGATGCGGCGGTACCAAAGCCAGTTGATCATGCCGCCCGCCATCAGGCAGGCCATGCTGACGGCCATGGCGCGCGGCGAATGCGAGACTACCGGCGACAGCAGGCCCGCCACCACGGCATTGACGATGCCGGAAACAAAGCCCGCCAGCGAAGAAGCCATACCGCGCCGCGAGGGGAAGAGATCCATCACCAGCAGCATCAGGGACGGCATGGCCATCGCCGAGCCGGCGGCGTAGACGAAAATCGTCACCACGGTTTCCCACACGGCCGGGCCGAAAAAGTAATTCCAGACCAGATTGGCGAGCGCCGCCAACGCCATGAAGTAATAGGCGCGGCGCACCGTCTGAAAAGGCCGCCAACGATCCGCCACTTTGCCGGAAACAAAAGCGCCGCTCATGATGCCGCCGATCGAGGGAATGAACAGCCAGGCGTATTCCTGCGGCCCCAGCCTCAGCTGCTCCGGCAAAAAAACCGGCGCCGAGACGATGTACAAAAAGAACGCATTGAAATTGAGGCCCATGGCCAGCGACAGCAGCAGGAACACCCGCGAGGCGCCAACCTCGCGATAGCCGTGCATGAGAGGCCGCGGGCGGAAGGCGTGGCGCGCTTCCACGGGATGGGTTTCGTGAAAGCCGTAGTGGCTCATGACGATCAGGATCATCGACATGGTCGCCATGAACCAGAAAATCGACTGCCAGCCGAACCACACGAACAAATGCCCGCCGACGATAGGCGCCACCGCCGGGGCGAGACCAAACCACAGGGTCACCAGCGACATCAGCTTTTGCGCTTCGGTGCTGTTGAACAGGTCGCGGATCATGGCGCGCCCCACCACCATGCCGGCGCCCACCGACAGGCCCTGCAGAACGCGGAAAAAAATCAGCTGGGCTATGGTCTGGGAAAACGCGCAGCCTATGGAGGCGATGGTGAAAATCACCAGCCCCGCCAGAATCACCGGCTTGCGGCCGTAGCTATCCGAGAGCGCGCCGTGGAACAGGAACATGAAGGCGAAGGCCGCCAGGTATACCGACAGCGTTTGCTGCACCTCCAGGGGGGTGGCGTGCAGGTCGGCGCCCATAGCGCCGAAGGCCGGCAGATAGGTATCCACCGCGAACGGGCCCAGCGTCGCCAGCGCGGCCAGTAGCAGGGCCAGCAGCCAGCGCGGCGTGTGGTGATGGGCGTGGGGGGCTATTTGCAAGGCGGGACGGTGATACGTTCAGCGATACATCGCAAGCCCGGATTTTACCGCAGGCGGCTTAGTGAGGGCTGGTCATCAGGTGATGGAACGCGGCGGCATGGATCGTGCGAGAATCCGGTCACGATGTGGACTACACTTTGCAAACGTGCCCGATTGTTTCGCCGCGATGCGTTTGCGCTGATCTTTGCCGTGTTTCACCCCGACACCCCCTGGCACGCCAAGGTGATCGTGACCGCCCTGCTGGTCTATACCCTGAGCCCCATCGATCTGATTCCGGACGTTATCCCGGTACTGGGCTATCTCGACGATCTGATCATCGACTGGTTCGGCATTTCATTGGTGGCGCGGCTGATCCCGGACCAGGTGATGCTGGAATGCCGTGCCCGCGCGGCTGCGGCTTGGAAGCGCCTGGTGATTGCGGTGGCGTTATTCGTGCTGCTGTGGATGGCGATCACGGCCGTGGCCCTGTACTACCTGCTGCGCTGGCTGGCTAACCACTGGGGCTGATTAGGTTGCCAACTACTCCGCCGACAGCAGATCGGACTTGGTAAACATCCACGTGCGCGTGATGTGCAGAATGTCGGTATCGCGCCGTATGCTGGCCGGGAACGGGTCGAAGGGTGCGGCCAGGCGGACGATGCGCTTGGCGGCGTCGTCGAGAATCTTGTAGCCGGAGGAGCGGTTGATTTCTACGTCCTCGATTTCGCCATTGGCCTTGATGGCGACGGTCAGCTGCAGGGAACCGTGGATGGCCTTCCGCTTGGCCTCTTCCGGGTAATTCAGATTGCCGACGCGCTCGATCTTGGTGCGCCAGTTGTCGACGTAGACGGCAAAACGGCTCTCGGTTACACGCGCGCCGATGAATTTGCGTTTGGGACGCTGCTGATAGGCCTCGTACTGCTTGGCGATTTGTGCTTCCAGCCGCTCGATTTCGATCGACTTTTGCATAAGCTCCGAGGCCGATGTCGGATCCACCGTGCCCGAGGGCTGCTGGTTCACCTCGCCCTGCGCGACCTTGGCGGTGGAACGCGCCTGGGTCATCAGGGTTTTCAATTCCTGCTCCAGCTGGCGAACCTGGTCCTGGGCCTGCCGGGCGTTCTTGGCGGCGGCCATTTCCACCGCCGGGAACGGCGACTTGGCGCGGCGCGCTTCATCGGTATTGCCGCCTCCGTCCAGGCTGTGCTGGGCGATGGCGTCGGCTTTGACGGGCTTGCTATGGCTCTTGGCGTTGACCAGCACCACGTCGAGGATGTCGTGCGGCGGGGCGAACTGCTTGGGGTCGAAGGGAACGAAGGCCAGGAAGAAAATCAGCACCACATGGATGACGATGGAGGTGCAGGTTGCCGTTTGCATGGGCACCGAGACGGCCAGCGCCTTTTCGACTGACAGAAACACCGGCGGCGGGGGTAAAGCGGCCACCGCATCCAGACGGGCATCGATGCGTTGGCTCCAGTGGCGGGCGAGTTGACGCGGTTTGTCCAGCACTACCCTAACCCGATGAAAAAATTCTGCTCAAAACGATTAATGCTTTCCGGTATCCAGATCGGCCGATGCGGTGACAATTTCAACCGCAGCCGACCCTGCGGATTTTAGAGGGCTTTTGGCGCCTCGGGCGAAGAATTTTCGTTCGCAGCCTCAGTCTCCACGGCGGGCGCCGCAACGAGCGAAAAGTGACCGGATACCGACCAGTAGTCAAGTTCGCCCACCGCGACCCGAACGGGGGTCTTGGCCGGCAGGGCCGGATTCTTATCAAGCTTTATCACCAGCGGCAGGCTGGCCGCGCGCACCAGTTCGTCGCGGATGATGGCGCCATCGAATTCTTTGATACCTTCCTGCTCCAGATAACGCAGGCACCAGTAGCGTTCCAGGTTGCGCTGGAATTCGGCGTAGGCGTCGTAGGTGAGGTCGAAGTTGCGGGCGATGTCGCTGATTTTGGCCAGCGAATCGCGCACCCGTTTCTGAAAGGGCGGCGTCTCGCCGCGCAATAGGGCAATCAGCTGACGCTGATTCACCAGGTCCACGTAACGCCGCAAGGGACTGGAGGACCAGGCGTACTGGGCCACCCCCAGGCCCTCGTGCGGCAGGGCGTCGGTGGTCATGCGCGTTTTTTGATTGCTTTGCGCGCGGTAAATGGCTGCCACGCCGTTGTCGGCCAGGAACTTGCCCCACTCGCTGTTGACGAAAATCATCAGCTCGGCCACCACGGTATCCACCGGGCTGCCGCGCTTTCTGGGCACGACGGCTATGCGCCCCTCGTGCAACTCGAAGTTGTAATCCAGCCGGTCCTGCTCGTTGGGGTCCTTGCCGCGCATTTCACCCAGCCGGCCGGCAATGGCGTGCAACAACAGCAGCTCATTGCCGAATTCGCCTTCGATTTTTCCCGCCGCGATGGCGTCCGCCGTGAAATAACGGTCCAACTCGCCGATGCGCAGATTGCGCGCAATCGGCACTGCCTCCACCGCTGAGCGGGTGGCGACGATGTCGAGCCCAGGCGTGAAGGTGACGTAAAAGGAAAGCGCCGCACAGTCGCGCCCCTCGGCCAGGGTGGCGAGCTGGACGGCGGCATCGGGCAGCATGGTGATCTTGTCGCCGGGGAAATAGACGGTCGAAAGACGGGTGGCGGCCAGTTTTTCGAGTTCGCTATCGGTGGAAAAGAACAGGGCGGGTGCGGCGATATGGATGCCGACCTCGGTATTGCCGTCGGCGAGTGTGGTCAGCGAGAAGGCGTCGTCGATCTCGGTAGTGGCGGCATCGTCTATGCTGAAGGCGCGCACCTTTGCCGGCGTGAGGCCTGCGGGCGTAGCGGCCTCCACCGCGCCGCGATACTCTCGGCCACGCGGAAAATAATCGGCCAGAAAACGGCCCAGGTGAAAATCGTGAATGGCGTTTTCACGATCGGTCCAGGCGCCTGCGCCAAAGAACAGCTGCGGCAATTGCACGCCGGATGCAGCCACCGCCGCCTCGCAAGCCTTGACCAGCAAGGTATTGCGGTCAGGATGATAGAGCAGCATATCGCGCTGCGAGCGCATCTCCTCGGGCATTTGCCCGGCCGTGAGTTGCGCCACCCAGCCCGCCATCTGCTCAGCTTCGCGCTTCTTGCGCTCCACCGAGGCCAGCGCTGCTTTCAGGTTTTCGGCGGGCGCTTTTTGATACAGGCCCTTGCCGCGCTTATAAAAAAACATGGGCGCGCCGTGCAGCTTGAGAGCGGCGGCAGCCGCCTCGAAGGGCTGCGGCTTGTGGCCGAAATAGTCTTCGGCCAGCTGCTGGAAGCCGAATTCGGCGTCTCCGCACACTTCCCAAAGAAATTGCGGATCGATGTCGGCCGCCAGCGTTTCCGCCTGCGGCATCAGCTCACCCAGGGCACCTTCAAAACGCAGCAGCACATTATTGGCCTTGATCTTGCTGCGCTTGCCGGTGGCGGCCTCGACCTGCAGGGACGTGCCGATGTCTTCCATGACGCGGCCGACCTTGAAACCACCATCTTCTTCGTAAAAAACATTCATGCCGGGGGCCGGAACCGTTTCAGGGAGGCAGAATTATACCGGGGTCGCACCCCTGCCCTGCGGGCAGGCGCGCAATTCAATGATCGGTGACGAAGGCCAGCAACTCGGGGATATGCCGCGGAAATGAAACCAGATCGTGGTTGCCACGCGGCACCACGACCATGCGCGCGCCACCCATAAAGCGAATCGTGTCGCGATGATCCAGCAACTCATCGCCCATTTCCACGATCAGCAAGTAATTGCGGATATTCGCAATGCTCTCGACACGCAGCGACTGCAAGGTAGCGAGATGCGCCTCGGTGAACTCAAACGCCTCGCCACTGTAAAGATTGGTCTGCGGCCCCAGATGCTTCGCCAGCGTTTCATAAGGCCGCAAAGACGGATTCAACAACGCCGCCCTGCACCCAAACCGCTCCGCCAGCACCAAAGCATAAAACCCGCCCAAAGAAGAACCAACGATAGTCAGCTCCTCCGGCGCGTACTGTCGGCATAGGCCGTCCAGTTGCTCAATGGCAATAGCCGGATCGAAAGAAAGATCGGGAGTGAGAAGCGTTATGCCAGGCGCATGGGCCGCCAGATAGTCCGCAAGCTCCCGCGCCTTGCGCGACTGCGAAGAACTGCGAAATCCATGCGCGTAAAGAAGAGTCAGCATCTGCGGGGATTCGTCTCAAAATTGAGCAGGCGGGAGCTAGTGGTTCGCGAGGAGCGGAACCGTACTTTAGTACGGTGAGCACCGGAACGGACCAATAGACCCGCCTGCTCGATTTGGAGACGGATCCCCAGAAAAACGAACGCGAGAGGGGTAGCCTCTCGCGCTAGTCCAGCCACGCGCGCTAAAGCGACGGCGACTGTCTTCTCCTCCTCGGATTCTGGCCGGAAAACTGCTACTCCCGGGTGAGTGGCGCGAAGCATACGGGCTTCCACACCCGGAATCACGCTGCAGCGCAACAAGAGTTGCTAAACCGCAACAGTGGCCAATTGCCGCAGGATTTTGCCGTGCACCCCGCCGAAACCGCCGTTGGACATGACCAAGATATGGTCGCCGGCGTACGCTTCGGCTGCGATGGCCTCGACCATGCGGGCGAGATCGTCGAATACCGTGGTTTTGGCGGCAATCGGGGCAAAGGCGGCCCCGGCATCCCAGCCCAGGTTGCTGGCATATACAAAGACCCGGTCGGCGCCGGCCAGCGAGCCGGGCAGGGCGTCGCGCATGCCGCCCAGCTTCATGGTGTTGGTGCGCGGCTCCAGCACGGCCAGCACCCGCCCCCCTCCGTCGCCGAGACTGCGCTTCAAGCCGCTAACGGTGGTCTGGATGGCGGTGGGATGGTGGGCAAAATCGTCGTACACGGTAACCCCGCCGACCTCGCCGCGCACCTCCATGCGCCGCGCCACACCCTGGAATTCGTTGAGGGCCTCGACCGCAATCTTGGTCGGCACCCCCGCATGTCGGGCGGCGGCCACTGCGGCCAGCGCGTTCATGACGTTATGGGTGCCATATTGGCCCCACTCGACCAGGCCCTTGGCCTGCCGGCCCGCGTCGCTATTTAAAAGCACTTCGAACGCGCCTTCGTGGTCGCCACGATGGAAATCCCAGGTCTGGCCCGGCCCGAAAGTCTCCACCGGCGTCCAGCAGCCCTTGTCCAGCGCGCGCCGCACATGGGTATCACCGCCGTTGGCGATGATGAGGCCGTTGCCGGGGACCGTCCTGACGAAATGATGAAACTGGGTTTCGATAGCCTCCACGTTGGGGAAAATATCGGCGTGGTCCAGTTCCAGGTTATTGAGTACGGCGGTGCGCGCCCGGTAGTGTACGAATTTGGAGCGCTTGTCGAAAAAAGCGGTGTCGTATTCGTCGGCCTCGATCACAAAAAACGGCGAGTCGCCGATGGGCGCGCGCGCGGAAGCGCCGAAATTCTTGGGCACGCCGCCGATCAGAAAGCCCGGCCCCAACCCGGCGTATTCCAGTATCCAGGCCAGCATGGAAGAGGTGCTGGTCTTGCCGTGGGTGCCGGCCACGGCCAATACCCAGCGGCCCGCCAGCAGGTTCTCGCCCAGCCATTGCGGGCCGGAAATATACGGCAGCCGCCTGTTCAGCAATTCCTCGATGACCGGTTTGCCGCGTGTCATGGCGTTGCCGACCACGTATAAATCGGCCGGGAATTTATCCAGCTGCTCCGCGTCATAACCCTCGTGCAGGGTGATGCCCAGGGCTTCCAGCTGGGTGGACATGGGCGGGTAAACGTTGGCGTCGCTGCCGGTGACGCTGTGGCCGGCCGCCTTGGCCAGCAGGGCGAGACCGCCCATGAAGGTGCCGCAAATACCGAGAATATGGATACGCATGTTGTAAAGTGTGTTGGCGAACCGCGCTGTCGGCGCGGCACTCGCGAATGGCGCATATTGTCGCATCCGGGAAACATCGAAATATGTCCGAAATGAGGGAAAAATGAGCATTCGTGGCCTGGCCATCAAGGATTGGCTGTTTCTGGCGGGTCCCTGGCTGATCGGCTTCGCCGCCGTGGCGGCGGCGGTGCTGTATTTCTGGCAGCCGGCGCCGCCCCGCTCCATCGTGATGGCCACCGGCGCCGAGGGCAGCGCCACGCAGCGCTACGGTCTGCGCTACAAGGAGATCCTCGCCAAGCACGGTATCCGTGTGGAGCTGCGGGCCACATCCGGTGCGCTGGAAAACCGGGCGCTACTGCTGAACGACAGCGCCAACGTCTCCGCCGCCTTTTTGCAAACCGGCAGCGCCAGCGAAGACGACGTCGATTGGCTGGCCGCCGTTGCCGGCGTATACCCGGAGCCCCTGTGGGTGTTCTACAAATCGCCCAAGGCGCTCACCCAACTGAGCGACCTTTCTGGCAAAAAACTCGCCATCGGCGGGCGTGGCAGCGGCACCCGACGGCTGGCGGTACAACTGTTTGACGCTTACGGCATCGATATCGACAACGCCCCGCACGTCGATATTTCCGGCAAGGGCGGCGCGGAAGCCCTGCGCACCGGCAAGGTCGACGGGCTGATGCTGGTGACCGGGGAAGATTCGGCGCTGGTGCAATCGCTGCTGCGCGACCCCACCGTGCGCCTACTGGCTTTCAACCAGTCGGCGGCGCTCAGCCGGCGCTTTCCGCAGTTGTCGACGGTGAGCCTGGCGCCCGGCATGATAGACCTCGCCAAAAATCTGCCGCCGCAGGAAGTGCCGTTGCTGGCGGCCATGTCGCAACTGGTGGTGCGTAGCGACCTGCACCCCGCCCTGGTTCGATTACTGGCCGAGGCCGCCAAGGAGGTCCATGGCGGCAGTGGCTGGTTCCAGAAGGCCGGCGACTTCCCGACGTTGAAGGGCACCGATGTGCCTATCAGCCCGGACGCCGAACGCTACTTCGTTTCCGGCGCACCGTTCATGCAACGCTTCCTGCCGTTCTGGTTTGCGGTATGGGCGGAACGTCTGCTGATCGTGCTGGTACCGCTGCTGGCCCTCAGCATCCCGGCCATGCGCATCGTGCCAGTGCTGTACAACTGGCGCATGCGCTCGCGAATTTACCGCTGGTACGCCGAGGTGCGGCGGCTGGAAGATGAGATGCGGCAGGCGCCGCCCGATGCCTTGGCGGCCAAGACCGTGGCCGCTGCCCTGGATCATATCGAGGAGCGGGCGGAAAATGTGCGGGTGCCCTTGTCCTTTGCGCGCGAACTCTACGACCTGAAGGAGCACATCGCCTTCGTGCGCCGCCGGCTGGACCAGCTCAGCGGCGCATAAGCACCGGAAATAAGCGCCGGAAATCAGCCGCGAAAAATGAAGTACACGGCACCCAGCAGGCATAGCCCGGCCCAGAGGTAGTTCCAGGACAGCGTCTGGTTCATATAGAGCAGGGCAAAGGGTACGAACACCGCCAGGGTGACGACTTCCTGGATGATTTTCAGTTGCCCCAGCGTAATGCCGCCGGCGTAACCGATGCGATTGGCCGGCACCATGATCAGGTATTCGAATATGGCGATGCCCCAGGAAATGAGGGCCGCCAGGTACCAGGGTTTGTCCACCAGGTTTTTCAAATGCGCGTACCAGGCGAAGGTCATAAAGATATTGCTGGCCGCCAGCATGAAAGTTGTGACCATGATCGGCGACAAAGACAGGGGGAATGTGGGCATGTGAGATTTCCAGACGCAAGCGGTGAATTGTTGTCACAAGGCCGGATGGCCAATCGGAGTACACTGTGCCTCCTTGTAAATTGTAACCGCGCCCCCAGACTGTATTCATTCGCCCGCAGAGTCCGCCCATGGTTCCTCATCTGACTACCTCGCTTACCGGCCCGTTACTGGACCTGGAAAAGAAAATCCTCGATAGCATGCCGGCCATCGAGCGCTGGTTTCGCGGCCAGTGGAACGAGAACCAGCTGCCGTTCTACTCCTCCGTGGATTTGCGCAACTCCGGCTTCAAACTGGCCCCGGTGGACACCAATCTTTTCCCCGGCGGGTTCAATAATCTGAACCCGGCTTTTATGCCGCTGTGCGTGCACGCCGCCATGTCGGCCGTGCAAAAAATCTGCCCGGACAAGCAGCGCTTCTTGCTGATCCCGGAAAACCATACGCGTAACCTGTTTTACCTGACCAACGTTGCCGCCATCCAGAAAATTCTGATCCAGGCCGGCCTCGACGTTCGCGTGGGATCGCTGCTGCCGGAAATCACGGTGCCGACGGCGCTGGACCTGCCCAACGGCGAAAAGCTCACCCTGGAGCCGATCAAGCGCGTGGGCCACCGTCTGATGCTCGATGGCTTCGACCCCTGCGCGATTCTGCTCAATAACGATTTGTCGGCCGGCGTGCCGGACCTTCTGAAGAACCTGGACCAGCCGGTGGTGCCGCCGCTGTACGCGGGCTGGACCACGCGCCGCAAGACCCTGCATTTCCACGCCTACGACCGCGTAGCCGAGGATTTCGCCAAAATCATCGGCATCGACCCCTGGTTCATCAATCCCTTTTTCAGCCAGTGCGGCAAGGTCAACTTCAGCGCCAGCGAGGGCGAGGATTGCCTGGCCGCCAACGTGGAAGCGGTGCTCAACGACACCGCCGCCAAGTACAAGGAATACGGCATCACCGAAAAGCCCTTCGTCATCGTCAAAGCCGATGCCGGCACCTACGGCATGGGTATCCTCACGGCGCGCTCGCCCGACGATGTGCGTGGACTCAACCGCAAGGAACGCAACAAAATGGCGGTGGTCAAGGAAGGTCTGGAAGTGAACGAGGTGATCGTGCAGGAAGGCGTGCATACCTTCGAACAGGTCAACGGCGCCGTGGCGGAACCCGTGGTGTACATGATTGACCAGTTCGTGGTGGGCGGTTTTTACCGCGTCAACACCGACCGCGGCGTGGACGAAAACCTCAATTCGCGCGGCATGTCCTTCGTGCCCCTGGCCTTCGAGACTGATTGCCATACCCCCGATTGCGGCGGCATGCCGGATGCGCCGCCCAACCGCTTCTACACCTACGGTGTGGTGGCGCGCCTGGCCATGCTGGCGGCTGCCAAGGAACTGGAAAAGCTGGCCGAATTTCACGACGCCGCACAAGTTCCCGCCGCGCTGTTGGCGGCGGATGCGCCGCGCCGCCTGATCACCCCCGTCGCGGCGGAATAAGCCCGGTATGCGCGTTGCCTTTATCGTCGACCCGCTGGCGGGCCTCAAGGCGTACAAGGATTCGTCCGTGTTCATGATGCGCGAGGCGGCCAAGCGCGGGCATGAGGTATGGGCGTTTGAAGTCACCGAGATGGTCAGCGCCAGCGCCGTTTGCGCCGATGCGCACCGCCTGGTCGTCAGCGACGACAATCACGCCTGGTACCGCATCGAGGAATCGAAGACGGTGCCGCTGGCGTTTTTCGACGCGGTGCTGATGCGCAAGGACCCGCCCTTCGACCAGGAATTTCTGTACGCGACGCTATTGCTGAGTCTGGCCGAGCAGCAGGGTGCGACCATCATCAATCGCCCGCAATCGCTGCGCGATTACAACGAGAAGCTCGCCATCCTGAAATTCGAGCACTTCACGGCGCCCACCATGGTGACCCGCCAGGTCGATCGCCTGCAGGCTTTCATCGATGAGCACGGCGACGTGATCCTGAAAAAACTCGACGGCATGGGCGGTACCGCCATTTTCCGCGTGCGTGCCGACGACCCGAACCGCAACGCCATCGTCGAAATCCAGACTCAGTATGGGGTGAGCAGCGTGATGGCGCAAAAGTACCTGCCCGATATCGCGCGTGGCGACAAGCGCGTGCTGGTGATCGACGGCAAGGTGGCGCCCTTTTGTCTGGCCCGCATCCCCAAGGCGGGTGAAACGCGCGGCAACCTGGCTGCCGGCGGGCGCGGCGTGGCGCAACCCATTTCCGCGCGCGACCGCGAAATCGGTGAGGCGCTGGGACCGCAGTTGAAGGCCGATGGCCTGACCATTGTCGGACTGGACATCATCGGCGACAGCCTCACTGAAGTGAACGTCACCTCGCCCACCTGCATGGTGGAAATTTTCGAACAAAGCGGCTGCAACGTGGCCGCCATGGTGTTGGACGCGGTCGAAATCCGCGCGGCTTAAACGAAATCCGCCTTGCGTAGGCTCACCAAGCCGGCATGCGCGCAGCGTTCAGCCGGCGCTCAACTTACTTTCAAGTTGCAATCACGCAGTCGAAATCGGCGCCGCGCTCCACAAAGGCGTTAAGCACCCGTTTGCGCGCATTGCCCTGGTAAAAAGTGTCGATCTCGCCGCCCTTCTTGGCCAGGTTGGACGGGATCACCAAGGCCTCCGGCAGCTTCAGCGCCTCGTTGACCGGCAGCAGCAGGGCCTGCGTCCATTGCGGGCTGGCGCGATTCTTCACGTCCGCCGATCGCACTGCCACGTTTTGCGGGGTGCCCGGCAGCATCTCCACCGTGACGATGATGTAGCCCACCGGCTCTTCCAGCAATTCGCGAATCACGGCGAGGCGCCAGTTCTTTTCGCCTTTTACTCTCAGGCCCAGGAGCTTGCCCATGGCGACGCCGCGCGCCGACTGCGCCGGGCGCATCAGGCGGATCAGTGTGTCGGTTTGATCGACGATTTTCCAGTTATCGCTGGCGAATTGAAACACCGCCGCGCGGCCGCGCGTGGTCGAATCGGTCACCCGGCCGAACATCTGGATATCGCGCATTTCCTCGCGCGTCAATTCGCGCTTGGCGCCGGGCTGCTCGAACAAATCGCCGCGCAAAAAATAATCGATCTCGGCCAGGCCGAACAGGACGGCCACGTCGGTGACTTCCGGCACGGTGGCGTTGTCCATGGCGCTGCCGCATTCGCACCAGCAGCGGTGCAGGCGCGTCAGCTGGGTCAGCGCTTCCTGCGTGCTCCAATCGGTGGGTAGGTCCAGCTTGCCCGGCTCCTCCCCTTCCATCAGCTTTTTCAGGCGACGGCGCAGCGAGCGCGAAAATTCCTGGATATCGAGCAGGCGTACATCGGGCGAAGGATCGACGCGCGTGTGCAGCTCGGCACCCGCCATCAGCCCCAGGTCGACGGTGCAAAACGGCCCCGCCCCGGCGGGCAGCGGAGTCACGGTGACTTTATGGCTGAAACGCTTCAAGACGCCTTCGGCAAAATCGGCCTGGCGCGCGTTCATGGCGTAACCGTTGGCAAGCCGGGTCAGCAGCGCCTCCACATACGCCTGTTGCACCCCCGAATAACCATCGACGGTGCCCTGCGAATCCTTGACCCGCTTGTCGGTAAGGCCGTGGCGCTCGGCCTCGTTCCAGTAGTTGTGCAGGCGCAGCCACAGGGCGCCTTCCACCGAGCGGAAAATCAATACGCTCAGCGCCATTTGCGCGCCCAGATAACGTATCGACCGTTGCAGAATCAGGGCGGCATGCGCGCCCAGGGGCGCGATGGCGCTCTGCGCCTCCTGCCAGCAACGCTGATAGCCCGCTTCCATTTCGGCGGCCAGTTCCGCAGCCGCCTGCAGATTGGCGTATTCGTGTGTTGCCAGGGGGATGGCTTTGCCGAGCACGCGCGAGCGCTGTTGCTCCAGGAAAAAAGCCACCTTGTCGCGCAATAGCTCCAGGCAGGTGAGGCGCTCGATAGGGTCGAAGCCCTTGTGCTGGTTCAGGGCGCGCAGGGCGTCGCGCACCTGCATTTGTGCCTGACTCAGATTGGTCAGGGGGATGGATTTCAGCCAGGTTTTGCAGTCGCGGGCATTGCCGAAACCGAGTACACCGGGCTGCACGGCGCTGGTGGCCACTGCAGACATTTTGGACTCCACGGTCCCGCCCCCATAACGTTGACTCGCTGCGGAGACTTAGCTCCGTCAGCTTGCTGCTGTTACAAATGCACCGATTACCGCCGTCTGCCAGTCGATCGCATCGGCTGTGCCCTTATTATTACCCCCTATGTTAGCAGGGACTACGCTACCGGGCGGCAAGGCCCACACCGGTTTCGGATAAGCGGCATCGTCGGCCTGACGGGGAATGACGTGCCAGTGCAGATGCGGTGTGACATTGCCGAGACTGGCAAGGTTCATTTTTACCGGTCTAAGGGTTTCTCGCAATACCAGTTCCAGCCGATAAACGGCGGCCATGAAGGTGGCCCGGTCGGCCTCGGTGAGGTCGGTCATTTCCTTGACGTGGGTGTTCCACACCACCCGGCAAAACCCTGGATAGAGGGTGGCATCTTCCCCGGTGACGGCGACCACCCGATAGCGTTCGCTACGGAACAGGATGGTACCGCCGTCGCCCTCACACAATTCGCAAGCACTCATACGGTGCCCCAGGATCATTGCAAGGGGATGGGCAGGTAACCACCCGCGGGCACGCTGCCGGCGTTGCTGATCACGGTGGGAGCGATTCCATTCGGCTGCATCAGCCATACAGTCAGCGTGCCATTGGGCTGCTTCCAGACGATATCGAAAATACCGTCGCCATCGAAGTCTCCGCTCGCGAAATAGGTCCAGGTGGGATCCGAGGCCGGCAGGTTGACGGTGGTGTTGGCTACCGTGAGACTGCTGGACGTACAGGAGGCGTTGATATCGTCGGGATTGCCCGTATACGGCGGCAGGCTGAGGCCGCTTCCGTTCAGGGAAAGAAGCTTGGTAACGCCGGTGGCATCGCGAATCAGGATATCGCCGCGCCGGTTGCCGGTGTAGTCGGCCATGTGCAGGGCGGAGAAGCCGGCGGGCACCGTGCCTGCGTTCAGGTTGGCGCAGGTGCGGCCCGGGGTCGCCATCAGCGCCTTGAGTTGACCGGCAGGACTCAGATACACCATGTCGGCCGCGCCATCGCCGTTGAGGTCGGCCGCGCCGACGATCTTCCAGTCCAGCGGCGCGCCGCCACGCTTGCGCACGACGTCGTAGGCGCCGCCGGCCTTCTGGAACCAGACGTAGGAAACGCCGGTGTCGTTGGGTACGCCGTCGTCGCCGGTGAAGCGGAACACCAGGTCACCATAGCCGTCGCCGTCCAGGTCAGCGGAAGCCTGAATCACCCAGGCGGGATTGACCGCGCGCAGCGTCGTTTGATTCGCCACGGCAAAGTCGAGCCAGGCATTCACCGTCACCCGGCCTTGCGCATCCGTGGCAAGCGTCTGGAATACCAGATCGGACTTGCCGCTGCCATCGAGGTCGCCGGTTGCGGTGACTTTATACGTGCTGCCGGGATCGTTGATGGCACTGAACGCGAAAGCTCCGTTGACAAGCCGGCCGGCCAGCATGAGGCTGGCAGGGCTGCGCAGGATCAGCTGGCCCTTGTTCTGCCCGTCGATATCGATACCGCCGCGTTTGGCCAACGGCCCGGCAGGCGGGTTGGCGATGGCCTGGAACATGCCGCGGCCGAAAGTGGCAGCGATCAAAGTGCGGTTGTCGTACCAGAACAATTCGCGCACGCGCACGCCCGACGGACCGTCATTGCCGGTGCTCCAGGTCAGGCCGCCGTTTTCACTGGTGTAGACGCCGTTGGCGGCGGCCACATACAGCCAGTTCGCCTGCGACGGGTGACGCTTGATATCGTACAGGCTGACGGCAGGCAGGTTTGCGGTGATGCTGTGCCATGTGATGCCGCCGTCGTTGGTTTCCCACAGGCGACTGGCGGCGAAACCGGACAGCGCCGCCCAGACATGGTTGGGATTGTCCTGGTCGATGGTGAGCCGGTTGATGGTGTTAGCCGGCATGCTGGGCGAATCGACCTGGGTCCAAGTGGGGCTGGCCGAGAGGCCGTTGCTGGTCTTCCAGATCTGCCCGGACGTGTTATAGCCGACCCAGATGATATTACCGTCGTGCGCGTGCACCGCCACTGCGCTGATGTAGTGGCTGTTGGTGGTACCGCTGGCCGTGGGCACCTTGATCACCGACCAGATCGGCGGCGTGTCCTGGATATCGTTGGTCACCCAGAGGGAATTGGCGCCGACCAGCATGCGGTTGCGGTTGTTGGGGTCCAGCACGAACGGCGAAATGAAATTGGTCTGCTCGGTGGCGTTGGGGCCGCAGTAAGTGATGGTACTGGTGTCCTTCTTGCCCTCAGTGATGCCGTTGCAGATGTAGCGGCCGCTGGAGCCGACGGTGCGGCGGATGGCCGCGTACACGTATTCGCCATAGATGGTGTTGTCGTTGACGGGATCGACCGCGACAAAGCCGCCGTCGCCGCCGGCGAAGCGCTCCCAGAGGGTGCCGCTGAATTGCGCCAGCGAGCCGTTGTCCTGCGCGCCACCGATGATCAGGCCGCCCGCGGCGCGTAGACCGGCGCCGCCGTAAAACTGGGTGATGGCCAGACCGTTGTTCAGGTTTTCCCAGTAGGTGTTCTGAGTGGCACTGGCCTGGGTGTAATTGCTGGAGCGATACAGGCCGCCGTCGTTGCCGAAATACACGACCGGATTGCCGGCGCTGTAGTTGGCGGCCGGGACGATGACGTGATGATCGGCATGCGGCTGAGCCAGCCCTTCGCCGGCACTTTGCCAGGTGCTGATTCTCGTGAAAGTGACGCCGCCATCCTGCGAGCGGTACAGGTCAAGGCCGCCGATCAGGACGTTACTGGCATTGGTGGGATCGATCCAGATGGCGTTGTCGTAATTGCCCTGGCCGTTGAGGTGCTTGGGGTTGGAGAGGTATGTCCAAGTCTGGCCGGCGTCGGCGGAAGTCCAGATTTCACCGTCGTTGTGGTCGAGGCAAATCAGCACCTGATTGGCGACAGTCGGCACGTAGGCAATTTCGGCGCGGGCCGAGTTGCCGCTGCCTCCGGGTGCCATCAGCTGCCCGGTGCGCGTCCAGGACTGGCCGGTATCGTTGGAAAAATACATATAGCCGTCGCGACCGGAGGCGACGGCGTTGGCGGGATTGTTGGGGTTGAACTTGACGTCCAGCATAGACACGGGAGTCGGGAGAGTCGGAAATACCCGCGTCCACGTGGCGCCGGCGTCGGTAGAGCGGTACAGGCCGCCATTGTTGGCAGCAATGACGATGCTGGCGTTGGCATTGTTGACAGCGATGCGGTTGGTGTACACCCAGTCGGCGCTGATGTTGGTCGAAGTATTGTTAAGGAAGGTCCAGGTGAGGCCGGCGTCGACGCTCTTGTACATGCCGATACCCGAAAAGCCCTGGAAGCTCTCGCCGGTGCCGGCGTACAGCACGTCCGGATTGGTCGGCGTGATCGCCATCGAACCGATGGCGATATTGGCCATGGTATCGACGACCGGCGCGTAAGACTGGCCGGCATTGGTGGTCAGCCAGATGCCGCCGGTCACCGAGCCGACCAGCAGCCGGTTGGGGTCTCGCGGATCGGTCAGCACCGAGCGGATGCGCCCGCCGACGTTGCTGGGTCCCAGCGCGATCCAGGTGGTGGAGGTGACGCCGGCGCCGGTCAGCCTGGCGCTCTGCGAGGGTCCTTTCGAACCCGACGAGTCCGTGCCGGTGACAATACCCATCAGCGCCCGGCGCCCGGCATCGGCGGCCAGCACTTGCGAGGAATCCGGCTGACGGCCATCGTCGCCGGCATCCCATAGCCGAACCCACTCGATCGCAGCGGGGCGCAGCGGCTTCTCGTCCGGCGAGCGCTTGCGTTTGCGCTGTAGGGTGATCAGGGCGTCGCGCTCGTCAAGCGACATTTTGCACAGCGTTTCGTTGTCGGCCTTGGCAGCGGCGCGTATCTTCAGTAGCACCTTGGTGTCCAGGGCCAGGTAGGCGGCAGCCATCTGGTCGGTCTGCGCGTTGAGCCCGGCGCAGCGTTCCGGCTGGCTGGGCAGTATCGGGTCCGCGCGTGCCGCGCGAATGTCGTCAGCCAGGGTGCGTACGACGGGTGCCAGAGCCGGCGTGGCAAACTGCGCGTCTTGCGCGGGTACGTGCGCAGGTTCGTGCACGGGCGCTTGCACACAGGCGGAAAGTACGCCCGCCCCCATTATCAGGAGCAGACGGGAATACGTTGGCCGTTTCATATTATTTTGGTCCCTATATTGCCGCCGCATTCGCGGCCCGCTTTCAGTGTAACGGAATCGGGTTGTAGCCGGCCGGCGCCGTGCCCGCGTTTTTGATCACGATAGGCGTACCGCTGGCCTTCATCAACCACACCGTGAGGCTGCCGTCGGCATTTTTCCAGACCACGTCCATGATGCCGTCGCCGTCGAAATCGCCGCTGGCGTAATAAGTGGCATTGGCGATGCTGGCGCGCACCGTGATGGTGGTATTGGTGACATTGAGCGCGCTGGAGGTACAGGAAGCGTTCTGGTCGTCCGGCGCGCCAGTATAGGGCGGCAGGATCAGGCCGTTGGCGTTCAGCATTTGTAGTTTCACGATGCCGGTAGCCACTTCCTGGATCAGGATGTCGCCGCGCCCATTGCCGCTGAAATCGGCGAACTTGAGTACATTATGGCCGGGGGGCACCGTGCCCGCGTTGAGATTGGCGCAGGTGCGGTTGGGTGTGGCCATCAGCGCCTTCAACTGGTTGGCGGGGCTCAGATACAGCATATCGGCCGCACCATCGCCGTTCAGGTCCTGCGCACCCAGGAGCTTCCAGTCCAGCGGCGCGCCACCGCGCTTGCGCACCTGGGTGACGTTGGTTCCCGAGGTGGCGGGTGCGCCGGCGGTGAACCAGATATAGGACACGCCGGTATCGGGAGAATCGCTCACCACGTAACGCCAGACCAGGTCAGCGAAACCGTCGCCGTCGAGATCGCCCACCGCCTGCACGTCCCAGACTTTTTTCACCGAGCGCAGCAGGCGTTGCTGAGCGGGATTGAAGTCAAGGAAGGCAGAGGCGTCGCCGAAGTCGCCTGGTGTCGAAGTATCCTGGAACAGCAAATCGGAAAAGCCATTGCCGTTCAGGTCGGCGGCGGCGAGGATGCGCGAACCCACACCCGGATCGCTATTCAGGCTGCTGAAGGTGAAGGCGCTGCCGGACCAGCGACCCACCTGCATCTGTCCTGCAGTATTGCGTACGACCAGCTGGCTTATGCCGGCCCCATCGATATCGACGCTGCGCTTGGAAAGCGCCGGCCGCACCAGAGAGGTGGTGAAACTTTCCACCACGCCGGCATTGGTCGCGGAACTGCGGTCGCCCGCCACGGCCCCGGCGCCGGCGCCACGATCGGCGAAGGCCTGGCGGCAGAGCGCAAGATCGGCGGCGTCGTTGGCGCCGATGGCGGCGAACACGGCGTCGCGCGCTTCAACCAAGGTGGGGTCGGCGGGCGTCAGCTTATAAGCCGCGACGAGGTAGCGCTTCATGCGGTCCTGCGCCTGCGCGAAGGTAAGGCGGCCGGTGTCGCGCAGCAGGGACGCGTAGCAACCCCACAGCATGGTCGCCCAGATTTCACCGGTGTTGTGCACCTCGGCGTTGTCGCCGCCGAACGAAGGCGCAGGATTGCTGGGCAGGGCGACGCCGGTCTGGATGTGCTTGAAGGTCAGCGGGTTCTTGCTGAAGTTGGTCGAGTAGGGATAGCGACGGATGCCGTAGTAGTAGGCGCTGCTTTGCGTGACGCCCGCGATCTGCGGACCATCGGTCACGTACGGACCCATTTCATATGTGCCGCTGAAATTGGCGTTGGCGCTGATCAGCGCGTCCTCGGCTTTTACGTGCAGCAGCATGGCGTGGAAATCGGCCCAGCCCTCGCCCAGGCCGCGCGCCATATTGGTGGTCAGCCCGTTGGCGTCGTTGATGAGGCGGTTGCTGATGTAGTGGCCCCATTCGTGGGCGATGACCAGATTGTCCTGGGTGCCGTCGCGGTTGACGCCAACGATGCGGCGCAGGGTGACGCTGGTCGGCAGAGCAGCTTTGAGCGCGGCGCCGTCGGCCTGTGAAATCATCAGCGAGGGGATGGTGACGACATCGGCGATGGTGTTGTCGTCGGCCATGGCGAGCACGCCGGGGCTGACATTGTTGACAACGATAACGCCGACGGCGCCGGCGTTCTGCGCATTCAAAACCTTGACCTTGAATTTGCAGGTGCCGCGATCGACGATGACGATCTGGCCGACGTGCTGCGTGACGTAGCTGTCGCAGCCTTCGCCCGGAGGTGCGTTGGTGGCGTCGGCGATGCTGGCCTGGGCGGTCAGATTAAAACTCGAAGGCCCGAACGCCGCCGAGCCGGACAATACCTGGGACAGCGGCCCGCCCGAAACGACCGAGGCGCCGGTGCCGGTAAAAATATACATGCGCATGCGCGGACGGCCACCATCGGCCGGCGTGCTCATATTGGCGTTGTTGACGTCGGAAAGATCCTGGGCCTGTGCCTTGATGGAGTCGTTGCCGACACCGCCGCGCCCGTAGTTATCTGTCTGTGCATTGCCGTTGATTTCCTTGAAACCGGCGTCGTAATACCAGTCGTGCAGCCAGTTGTTGAGATAAAAAAGGTTGACCACACTGGCCACCGACTGGGTCTTGGTGGCCTGGGCGTCCTGGGTCGGATCGAAGGTGTATTGAAACGCGTTGGTGCCGGAAATACAGGCGTGAAAGTCGCCGGTTTCGGTGACGTTCAAGGTGCATTCGTGCGCAGCCGGCTCGAACAGATCGGCCGGAGCAGTGCCGCCGGAAGGGGCCGGCGGCGCGTACAGATTGGCCCAAGCTTCGACGTTATTGCCGATGGTCTGCGTCGCGCTGGGCGCAAGCCAGGGGTCGTTGGTGGAAATGGGGCCGTTTTGCAGCGTGATGTCGTTGGGCGCAATGTAAGGGGCCTGATAGCCGCTATTGGTTCCGGTTGGATTCGGGAAACCGTTGCGCCCCTGCGGGCCCGGGTAGGGCTGATTGATGCCGGTGGGTTCGGCCCATACCCGGTAGGTAAAGGCCACGTCGGCGGAAAGATCGTTGCGAAACAGCATGCGCCCGTCGTCGGCCGCGATGACGTAGCTGTAGTAATCGTTGTTGCGGGCCCCGCGATCCTGCATCTGCAGTTCCACATAGTAGGCCGCGGCCAAGCCCTGCGGCAGGCGGAACCAAACCGGTTTCACGCGCGCGGGCTCGCTCATGGCGGCGCCATCGGCGCCGATGATGTAGCCGGGCAACTGAAAATACTGGTAGGGGTCGTGCTGCAGGTTCGCAAACAGGCCGGGGGCCTCCTGGTCCAGCGCCAGCGTGGGTGCGGTTCCCTGGGGATAAAGGCGGCTCATGCGGTTGGCCACCTGAGGGCTGAAACCATAATCGCCCATGGCGTAGGCGACCGCCTGCGGGGCGCTAAGCTGAAAGGCAGCGGCGCGGGCGGGTGCGTTCGCCGTCGCCCCCAGATAGCCGTTGATGGCCATCACCTGCTGCCCGGCGTTCATCAGCACGGTGGCGGTCTCGCGAAAAATTTCCACGCCGTTGACGCTTTGCGTGAATTTGACCAGTTGCGCGCCGTTGTACAGGGGTTCGACGTGGTGCAGGCTGGCGGCGTCGATATCGCCGGCGGTGGCGCCGTACAGGGCGGCCACGTTTTTCAGGTGCGCGCGGGCTGCGGTCTCCGCTCCGATCTTGCTGGCCGCACCGGCGGCCGGCGCGGACGCAAATGCAATACCGTTCTCAGCGGGGGTGAATTGCAGGAAATTGGCCACACCCAGGCGGCTTTCCCAATGGATGACGCCGGGGACGACTTCGGTCTGCGCGCTGGCGGCGGGTGAGCGAGGCTGGACGAGATTCAGGGCATTAAACGCTTCGAGCTGCCGGGCCTCGCCGACGTTCATAAACGCGCAACCCAAACCGGCGCAAAGCGCCACGAAGCGGAATTGATTCTTGTACCGACCTTGACCCATATGCCAACCTTGTCTGCAGAGCGACCGAAGAACTGGCGATTCTAGCGGAAAGCCCTTCCCCGCGCCCCACCTGTGCACGTAGAAAAATCCGGCAGCATTATGCCTCGCAGGAGTGGGCAGGAACGGGCAGAAGCGGGATTACAGCAGCACGCGCTCTATGCCGCCGTTATTGGCGCGATCGACGAACTCGCGCATCCAGTTTTCACCCAGCATATGCTTGGCTATTTCGACGACGATGTAATCGGCGCTGGTGCCGGAATCGCGGTCAAAGCGCGACAGGCCCTGCAGGCAGGAGGGGCAGGAGGTCAGCACCTTGACCTCGCCGCTGAAGCCGTCGGCGCGCAGCTTGTCCGCGCCCTTTTTCATTTCCGCCTCCTTGCGAAAGCGCACCTGGGTCGAAATGTCGGCACGGGTAGCGGCCAACGTGCCCGATTCGCCGCAACAACGCTCATTTGCTTCGACTTTGCTCCCCATCAGCTGGTTGACCACTTTGAGCGGCGCATAGGTCTTCATCGGCGTATGACAGGGGTCGTGGTACATATAACGCACCCCTGTTACTCCTTCCAGCTTCAGATTTTTTTCCATCAGGTACTCGTGGATATCGAGCAGGCGGCAGCCGGGGAAAATCTTCTCGAACTCGTATTTTTGCAACTGGTCCATGCAGGTGCCGCAGGACACGATGACGGTCTTGATATCCAGGTAGTTGAGCGTGTTGGCAACGCGGTGAAACAGAACCCGGTTTTCGGTGGTGATTTTCTCGCCCTTGTCGGCATGGCCCGAGGCAGTCTGCGGATAACCGCAGCAGAGATAGCCGGGCGGCAGCACCGTTTGCACACCAACGTGATACAGCATCGCCTGGGTGGCGAGCCCCACCTGGCCGAACAAGCGCTCGGACCCGCAGCCGGGAAAATAAAACACCGCTTCCGCATCCACCGCCGCCGTCGCATTGCGGATGATGGGCACGATCTTGTTGTCTTCGATATCCAGCAGCGCCCGCGCGGTTTTCTTGGGCAGATTGCCGGGCATGGGTTTATTGATGAAATGAATCACCTGCGCCTTGATGGCGGGCTTGCCCACGCTGGCCGGCGGCCGGCGCGTCTGCATTTGCGGTAACTGGAATTTGCGGCCCAGCGAATAAGCGAAGCGCTGCGCCTTGTAGCCCCAGTCGATCATGACTTTCTTGACGAGCTGTATCGTGGCCGGATTCTTCGCGTTCAGGAAAAACATCGCTGCCGCCGCGCCGGGATTGAACTTGCGCTTACCTTGTTTGCGCAAAAGATTGCGCATGGCGATGGACACATCGCCGTAATCGATATCGACCGGACAGGGGTTGGCACATTTGTGACAGACGGTGCAGTGATCGCCGATGTCGGCAAACTCGTCGAAGTGGCGCAGCGACACGCCGCGGCGCGTCTGTTCTTCGTACAGAAAGGCCTCGATCAATAACGAGGTGCCGAGAATCTTGTTGCGCGGCGAATACAAAAGATTGGCGCGCGGCACGTGGGTGGCGCACACCGGCTTGCACTTGCCGCAACGCAGACAGTCCTTGATGGAATCGGCGATGGCGCCGAACTCGGATTGCTCCAGGATCAGCGATTCCGCGCCCAGCAGGTTGAAGGATGGCGTGTAGGCGCGCTGCAAATCGCCGCCCGCCAGCAACTTGCCGGCGTTAAAGCGGCCCTGCGGATCGACTCTGGCCTTGTAGTCGCCGAAGGGCTGTTTTTCCGCCTCGGTCAGATATTCGAACTTGGTGATGCCGATGCCGTGTTCTCCGGAGATCACTCCGTTCAGGCTGCGCGCGAACGCCATGATGCGCGCCACCACGGCGTTGGCTTCCTGCAGCATCTGGTAGTTATCGGAATTGACGGGAATATTGGTGTGCACATTGCCGTCACCGGCGTGCATATGCAGGGCCACGAACACGCGGCCGCGCAGCACCTCTTTGTGAATGGCGTCAAACTTTTCCAGCACCGGCTGGAAAATGCGGCCGTCGAAAATTTCCCGCAGCGGGGCACGCAACTCGGTTTTCCAGGATGCGCGGATCTGCTGCGTTTGCAGGGCCTGGAACACGCTGAAGCCCGGCAGCGCCGAGGCGGCGTCCAGATCGCGCCGGTAATTGGCCCAGCGCTCACCGACCTCGGAAAGCAGGCTCATCGCTTCCGCACGGCGCGTGCCTATCCAGGCTTCCTGCGAGAGATGTTCCTCGTCTTCGTGCAAGGGCAAATCACCGGAAAGAAACTGGGTGAAGGCCGCCACCATGCGCAACTTGTTTTGCAGCGATAGTTCGATATTGATGCGCTCTATGCCTTCCGAATAATCACCCAGCCGATCCAGCGGAATGACCACGTCCTCGTTGATCTTGAAGGCATTAGTGTGTTTGGCGATGGCCGCGGTGCGGGCGCGGTCCAGCCAGAAGGTCTTGCGGGTCTCGGCGGTGGTGGCGATGAAACCCTCACCGTGGCGCGCATTGGCGAGCCGCACCACGGCGCTGGCCGCTTCCATGGCGGCGTTTTCGTCGTCGGACACGATGTCGCCGATCAGCACCATTTTCGGCCGCTGGTTGCGGCGCGACTTGGTCGCGTAGCCCACCGCTTTCAGATAGCGCTCGTCCAGATGCTCCAGCCCCGCCAGGGTGGCATCGGCATGTTGATCCAGATAGTTCTTGATCTCGACGATGGAAGGCACCGCCTCTTTCACCTGGCCGAAAAACTCCAGGCATACGGTGCGCATGTACTTAGGCATGCGGTGCAGGATGAAACGCGCCGAGGTGATGATGCCGTCGCAGCCCTCTTTCTGGATGCCGGGGAGCCCCGCCAGGAATTTGTCCGTGACGTCCTTGCCGAGACCCGTCTTGCGGAAGGTGCCGCCGGGGATTTCCAGAATCTGGTCGGGCCGCAGGGTCTTGCCCTTGTCGTCGAACACACGCACGCGGAATTTCGCCACTGCCACGTCGTGAATCTTGCCCAGGTTGTGATCGAGGCGCTCGACCTCCATCCAGTCGCCGTCGGGCGTGACCATTTTCCAGGAGGCGAGATTGTCCAGCGCCGTGCCCCATAGCACCGCTTTCTTGCCGCCGGCGTTCATGGCGATATTGCCGCCTATACAACTGGCATCTGCCGAGGTGGGGTCGCAGGCCCATACCAGGCCGGCAGCGTCGGCTGCCTCCATGGCGCGTTTGGTGACCACACCGGCTTCGCAACGGATGGTCGCGACCTGGCCGGTCACGCCGGGCAAATCCACGCGCTCGACGGTACCCAGCGTATCCAGTTTTTCGGTATTGATGACCGCCGAGCGCTTGCTGAGCGGCACGGCGCCACCGGTGTAGCCGGTGCCGCCGCCGCGCGGAATGATGGTGAGGTCCAGCTCGATCAGGGCGCGCACGATGGGCGCGACTTCTTCTTCCGCGTCCGGGTAGACGATGACCAGGGGGTATTCCACGCGCCAGTCGGTGGCGTCGGTGACGTGCGATACCCGCGCCAGGCCATCGAAGGCGATATTGTCGCGGCGGGTGACGCGGGACAGGCGGCGCTCGATTTTTTTGCGCAGGTCCCAGGTGTCGGAGAACTCCTGCTCGAAGCGGTCCACCGCCTGATGCGCGCGCGACAGCAGCTCCTTTACTTTCGCGGCATGCACGTCTTCCGCGCCGCTTTCAGGCTGGCGGCGGCGCTCGATTTCGCGCAGGCGATGGCGCATCGCCTCGGTAAGGGCGTAACGGCGGCGCGGGTTGTCGAGCAGATCGTCCTGCAAATAGGGGTTGCGCTCCACCACCCAGATATCGCCCAGCACTTCGTACAACATGCGAGCGCTGCGCCCGGTGCGGCGCTCGCCGCGCAGGGCCAGCAGAATGTCCCAGGCGTCTGCGCCCAGGAGGCGCATGACGATTTCCCGGTCCGAGAACGAGGTGTAGTTATAGGGAATCTCGCGCAAGCGCGGCGCGTCCTCGCCTGCGGCTGGGTTGCCGACCATGAGCGGCGGAGCAGCAGGGACTGCTTGAGAGGCAATAGCGCTTGCGGAATTCATGCTGACTGGAAGGTCCTGTGTGGCGCGGGGCGGCGCAAGGGATCGGAGAAAGCAAGGTTCAGGACCATTCTACCGCAGTGCAGCAATTCTACCCGCGGCGCACCGGCGGGCAGTGGTATGGTCGGCGCGGCTTTGTAAGAAGCTAGCAAAAAGCTACCGGCACATAGCCGCGGAGGCCAGTTGTTATACTCTTGCTCCCTGCCGTCCACCGGCCTTCGGCCCATTCCACGTAAATACCCGCACGCAAATGCCCGATTTGATCCGTATCGCCTCGCGCGAAAGCCGCCTTGCCATGGCGCAAAGCGAATGGGTAGCCGCCAAGCTGCGGCAGTTTCATCCCGGCTGCACGGTGCAAATTATCGGCATGACCACGCAGGGCGATCAGATCCTCGACAAACCGCTGGCGCAAATCGGCGGCAAGGGGCTGTTCATCAAGGAACTGGAAGTCGCCATGTCGGCGGGCCGTGCCGACCTGGCCGTGCATTCCATGAAGGACGTACCAATGACCCTTCCGGAGGGCTTCGCGCTGGCGGTGGTCGATGGGCGCGAAGAGGTGCGCGACGCCCTCGTTTCCAGCCGCTTTGCCTCACTGGCCGCAATGCCGGCCGGCGCGGTAGTGGGCACTTCCAGCCTGCGCCGCGAAAGCCAGCTGCGTCACCACTATCCGGAATTGAAAGTGCGATCCCTGCGCGGCAATGTGAATACACGGCTCGCCAAGCTGGACGCGGGCGACTACGACGCCATCATCCTGGCGGCGGCCGGTCTGCGCCGCCTGGGTTTTCACGATCGCATCCGCGCCCTGCTGCCGTTTGCGGAATTTCTTCCCGCCATCGCCCAAGGCGCGCTGGGCATCGAATATCCCGCAGACCGCGCCGACGTGCGCGCACTGCTGGCGCCGTTTGAAAACCCCGTCAGTACCGCCATCATCGCCGCCGAACGCGCTTTCGGCCGCCGCCTTTCGGCCAGTTGCGATGTGCCGCTGGGCGCTCACGCCACCATCGACGGCAGCGGACTGCAAATCGAGGGCTTCGTGGCCTTGCCCAATGGCAGCCTCATGTTGCGCGAAATCCTGGAAGGCGACAGCGCCTCGCCCGAAGCCGCCGGCACTGCACTGGCCGAGCGCATGCTGAAACTGGGCGCCGATCAGATACTCGCCACGCTGGAACGGCATGGATGAGGACAGCGCCCCGCTGACCGGCCTGGTGCTGGCCCTTACCCGGCCCGTCGATCAGGCTGCGGCGGCGAGCGATTTTTTGAGCCGGGCGGGCGCGAGGGTGATCCGCTTTCCCGTCCTGGCCATCGAGGCCATCGCCAGTGCTGATAAGCGCGCGGATGCAAATACAGCGATGGCAGAAGCCGACGCTGCAATTTTCGTCAGCGCCAACGCCGTGGAGTACGGCTGGGCGCGGTTGCATGCGGGCGCTATCGGCGCACGCACGCAGGTGTTCGCAATCGGCGAGGCCACCGCTGCCGCATTGCAGGCAAAAAGAGTGGCCGGCGTACTGCATCCGGTTACCGGCAACGATAGCGAGGCCCTGCTCGCCATGCCCGAATTAGCCGAGATTCGCGAACGCCACATTGTGCTGGTGCGCGGCACCAGCGAAAGCGGCGGGCGCCGCCTGCTGGCCGAAACCCTGACCGCGCGCGGCGCGCAGGTGCAGTCATTCGAATGCTACCAACGCCGCAAAATCGCCGCCGGCGCCGACGCGCTCGCAGAATTGCAGCGGCACTGGCGCGAGGTGCACGCCATGTTTGCACTGAGCGTGGAAACGGCCGAGAGCCTGCGCGACAATTTGCGCGGCTTCGAGGACTGGTCCTCTCGAACGCTGCTGGTGCCGCACGCACGCGTGGCCGCGGCCGCCCGCGCGCTGGGGTTCCTGCGGGTGGAGATCGCGCCGGCGGCCAATGCTGGACTGCTGGCGTGGCTCAGCGCTCACAAGTCCGCCTTGATGGGCACGCGGGACGCGCGCATGACCGGCAGCGAGGTCAGGCATGGATGAATCCCCCTACCCCGGCAACGGTGGAAAATCGCGATCCACCCGATCGCGAACCGTAGCTAAGGCGACACCGGCGTTGATTCTTGCGACGGTGGCGGCCGCTCTGGCGATTTACGCCTGGTGGGAATCGCACACGGCATCCGGCGAGATTCGCCAGGCCATCGGCAGCCGGCTGGCCGAATCGGCCACCAGCCAAAAAGAGGAAGCGGCGCGCGTGGAGCAACTGGCGAGCCAGACGCGCGATTTGCAAACCCGCCTTGCTCAGCTGGAGACTAAGCTCGGCGAGTTCCAGGGGCAGCATGTAGCCATCGAGGGCATGTATCGCGAACTGGCGCGCGCGCCCGACGATTGGTTGCTGGCCGAGGTCGAACAAACCCTGAATATCGCCAGCCGCGAACTCACACTGGCCGGCAATGCGCGCGCGGCACTGATTGCGCTGCAGGCCGCAGACGCGCGCCTGGCGCGCGCCGACAAACTGCAGGTGACGGCGCTGCGGCGCGCCCTGGCGCAAGACATGGAACGCCTGAAGTCCCTGCCCCTGGTCGATACCCAGGGCGTGAGCCAGAAGCTCGACACCCTGGTGACACTGACCGCTACGTTGCCGCTGGCGGTGCCCGACTCCCTGCCGGCCAGTGTGAGCCGTGGTGACTCGCCCTCGGAAAGCAGCAGCTGGACGGCGCGCGCCGGCCGCGACCTCTGGACCGAGCTATCGCAGCTTATCCGTATCACCAATCTGGAAAACGGCGATATGGCCCTGCTGTCGCCACAGCAAAGTTATTTCCTGCGCGAAAACCTGAAGCTGCGCCTGCTCTCGGCGCGCACCTCGCTGATCGCGCGCGATGAAACCAACTACAAGGAAGACCTGAAGCTGGCCGGCGATTTGCTGGCGCGCTATTTCGACACCAAGGCCCGCGTCAATATCAACGCTATAGCAACGCTGAAACAGCTAGCGGAAAGCCCGGTATCGATAGCCACACCGGATATCACCGCCAGCCTGAACGCCATACGCGCCGCGCGCGCCGCGCGGGAAAGACCCTCGCGGTGATCAAGCGCCCACTGGTCTGGACGCTGTGGACGCTGGGCCTGGTCGCGCTGGCGGTACTGCTGGTGATGGCGGGCCGTTACGGCAGTGCGTACGCCGTGTTCATCGTTCCGCCCTGGCGCATCGAGCTTTCCTTGTTCCTGTTCTGCGCGCTGACGCTCTTGTTGTTTGCGCTGATGTACGGCGTCATCCGCCTCACCGAGCGCATTCTGCGCCTGCGCCGAACCCTGAAAGAGAAACGCGTGGAGCTGCGCAGGCGGCGCACCCTGCGCGCGTTGCACCGGGGCTGGAAGGATTTTTACGCCGGCCGCTTCCGCCAGGCCGAGGCCAGCGGCCAGCGGGCCACCGATGCCGACTCGCAGGATATCCGCGACCTCGGTCGGCTGCTGGCGGCCTGGGCCGCGCACGAGGGCGGCGCGGCAGTGCGTGCTAACGCGCACCTGCAAGCCATCGCGCACCCACCAGCGATTGCGCTGCGCGAAACCAGCAAAGCGCGCATGCTGCTGGCGGCGGGACAAAGCGGAGAGGCGCTGACAATACTGGAGAATATTCCCGGAACGGCCAGCGCCGGCCTGTTGAAATGGAAATTGCAGGCGGCTGTGGCCGAGGGCAAGTGGGAATTGGTGCTGGCCACTCTGCAACCCCTGACCCGCACGGGCCTGATGGACCGGGAGACGCTGCACGGCATTCGTCTTTACGCGGAAAACCATATCCTCGCCTCGCTGCCTGCCGACCGCGAAACCCTGCTGGTGTGGTGGAAGGCGCTCACCAGCGCTTCACGCTACGACCCGGCCATCGCCGCCACGGTGGCGCGCAAGCTCTCAGCGCTGGAAGCGGGAGAAGATGCACGCCGCGTGGTCGAAGAAACCATAGATCACCTGGGCGACGCGCAGTGGGATAGCTCGCTGGCGGCGGCTTACGCCGATTGCGTATGCGAATCCACGCTGGCGCAAATCGAACGCGCCGAAAACTGGCTAAAAACCCACGCCCGCGATCCCGTGTTGCTGGCGAGCCTCGGCAAGCTTTGCATGCGTCAGTCGCTATGGGGAAAGGCGCAGAGTTATCTGGAGGCCGCCATCGCGCTGGCCCCCAGCGTGGATTCGCATATGACGCTGGCCAAATTAATGGAACAAATCGGTAAACCGGAAGAAGCCGCGCGGCATATCCGCAGCGGTGCGGAGATTGCACAGTGAATCAAACCACCTATCAAAACTGGTCGCGCGACGAATACCACATCACCACCGATCCGGCCGCCATCGACGTGGCGGCGCTGCACCGATTTCTCAGCGTCGACTCCTACTGGGCGCGCAATATTCCGTTGGAGGTGGTCGAACGCCAGATTCGGCATTCGATCTGCTTCACTCTATTGTGCAAAAAGCGGCACGGCGAAGAGCAGATCGGCTTCGCGCGCATCATCAGCGACCGCGCCACCGTGGCATATCTGGGCGATGTGTTCGTGCTGCCGGATTATCGCGGCAAGGGACTTTCCAAGTGGCTCATGCAATGTGTGATGGGCCATCCGGAATTAACCGGGCTGCGGCGCTGGATGCTGCTGACCGGCGATGCGCACGGCCTCTACGAGCGGTTCGGCTTCAAGCCCTTGAAGGCGCCGGACCGTTGGATGGAACTGCATAACCCGGACGTGTACTCACGTCCGGGCTAGTTGCGATTGACCGGCTTACGCCTGCGTCAACATCGTCTCGGCGTTTGACACCTCAAACTTGCCGGGGGCCTCGATGTTCAGCGTCTTCACCACGCCATCAACCACCAGCATGGAAAAGCGCGTCATGCGCACGCCGAAATTCTTGGCGGTGAGGTCCAGTTCCAGGCCCAGGGCCTTGGTCCAGGTGGCGGAGCCGTCGCCGAACATGCGCACCTTGCCGCCGGCGTGCTGGTCTTTGGACCAGGCGCCCATGACGAAGGCGTCGTTCACCGACACGCACCAGATTTCGTCCACGCCCTTGGCCTTCAGCGCGTCGTAGTTGTTCACATAGCCCGGCACGTGCTGGGCGGAGCAGGTCGGCGTGAACGCGCCGGGCAGGCCGAACACGGCGATTTTCTTGCCCTTCACCAGATCGGAGACCTTGAAGTTGTTGGGGCCTACCGAACAACCTTCGGTGGCTACTTCGATGAATTCGCTCAGGGTGCCTTCCGGCAGGGTGTCTCCGACTTTGATCATGGCGCTCTCCTTGGATCAGTGGGGTTGGGAAGAAAGGTCAAAAGTAAAGGAATCGGCGAAGAAATCATCTTCGTCGAGGCCGCGTTGCACGAAGGTCTCGCGGCCGATGTCGATCATGGGCGGCGCACCGCAAGCATAGACCTGATAGCCCGCCAGGCTGGGAAAATCATCGAGGATGGCTTGGTGCACGAAACCCGTGCGGCCGACCCAGGCATCAGCCGGCGCCGGGTCCGACAACACGGGAATAAAAGTGAAATTTGGATTTTCCTTGGCCCATTGTGCCGGAAGCTGCGGCATATAGAGATCCGCAAGCGTGCGCGCGCCCCAGTAGAGCACCATCTCGCGGTCGATGTGCTTGTGCAGCGCGTGCTCGATCACCGCCTTGATGGGTGCGAAGCCGGTACCGCCGGCCATAAAGATGATGGGCTTATCGGTATCTTCGCGCAGGAAAAAGCTGCCCAGCGGGCCTTCGAAACGCAGGATGGCGCGGTCACGCATTTCGTTGAAAACGTAATTGGTGAAAAAGCCATCCGCCACTTTGCGGATGTGCAACTCCAGAAACTGGTCATGGTGCGGCGCATTCGCAATCGAGAAGCTGCGGCGGCGGCCATCTTTCAGGAGTATGTCAATGTACTGCCCGGCCAGAAACTGCAGGCGTTCCTGCTGGGGCAGCTTCAGATACAGCACCGCGACGTCGGCGGCGGGTTTTTCCACTTTTTCGACGCGACAGGGGAGCGTGCGCACGGTGAGATCGCCGATGCCGCCGATTTCCTTCACTTCCAGGGTGAGGTCGCCCAAGGGTTTCGCGACACAGGGCAGCAGCTTGCCGGCGGCTTTTTCCTCAGGCCGCAGATTTCTTTCCTGGTAGGTGCCGTAATCGACGCTACCGGCCGCCAGCTTGCACTTGCAGGAGCCGCAGGCGCCGTTGCGGCAGCCATAAGGCAGGCCGATACCCTGGCGCAGCGCGGCCTCAAGGATGGTTTCGTCCGCCCCGACGGTGAACTGATTTCCACTGGGACTGAGGCTTACCTTGTATTCGCTTTCGTTCATCTATACTCGACTGGTGAAGGCCACTATTCTGATTATCGGCTTCGGCGATGTCGGCCGCCGCCTGTCCTGCATCATTCCACCCACTTACCGCCTGTGCGCCCTGGTAAGAAGCTCCCAGGCGGCCGCTGAGGCCCGGCGCTTCGGCGTGCAAGCCATCCGTGGCGACCTGGCCAAGCCGCACACCCTGTCTTCACTGGCCCGCGGCGCGGCGATCGTGTTTCATTTCGCCCCGCCGCCCTCGCGGGGACGCCTGGATACCCATACACGCAATATGGTTAAAGCGCTCCCACGGAATGTAACAAGCGGTGCAACAAACGGGCGAGGGGCGATGCTACCACAGCGCCTCATCTACATCAGCACGACCGGCGTCTATGGCGACTGCGGCGGCGACTGGATAGACGAGACTGCGCCGCTAAAGCCGGCAACCGCCAGAGCCAGGCGACGCTGCGACGCGGAAGCGGTGCTGCGCAAATGGGCCAGACGGCATGGTGTGAAGCTATCGATTTTGCGCGCACCCGGCATTTACGCGGCCGACCGCCTGCCGATTGCGCGCATTGCGGCGGGAACGCCGGCTCTGAGCGAGGCCGACGACGTCTATACCAATCACATTCACGCCGGCGACCTGGCGTGCGCGGCCTGGCAGGCGGCGAGAATCGGCAAAGGACGTATTTACAATATCGTCGACGATTCCGCGCTCAGGATGGGCGAATATTTCGATGCCGTGGCGCGCGCGGCGGGACTGCCGCTGCCGCCGCGCATCAGCCGCGCGGAAGCGGCGACGCGCTTATCGCCGTCGCTGCTTTCCTTCATGAGTGAATCGCGCCGGATTCGCAACCAGCGCATGAAACGCGAACTGCGCTTGCAGTTGCGCTATCCCAGCGTTACAGCGTTTCTGGCGGAAGAGCCGCCGGCGGCGGCTAGCTTTCGCGCCGGTACTCGCCGTCGATAACGTTGATGGGGCCGCGATGCGGCGGGCGCGGGCCCGCAGTGCGCTCACCAGCACGTTCAAAGGCCGGTTCACGGATGGGGATCAGCAGCAGGATCAGGGCCATTACATCGGAAATCACGCCGGGGAATATCAGCAGCAGGCCGGCGATGACGGTGCGAAAGCTGTCGATGACGGCGGCCAGCGAAAAATGTCCATGCTGCAGCGCTGCCGCCAGACGGGCCACCATGGCAAAGCGCGCCTGCTTGATCAAGGCAACCCCGGCGATGGCGGCGAAAATCAGCCAGGCCGTCACCCACCAGCCGTGCCCATCCGGGCCGGCCGCGAGCTTGTACAGCACCGCGCCTTCCAGCAGGGGGAATCCCATTAGAATGGCGAGAATGAAAAGCTTCATTGCAACTTCCTTTTTAATACCCTGACCAGCGGTACTTTTCTAACGTCTAAAACCCCTGATCCACCAGCCGGAACGCCCATGTCTTCCCAGATGGGGACACTGCTGGTTTTCACCACAGTACCCGACCCCGCCAGCGCTGTAAAGATTGCCGAATCGTTGATCGATGCGCGCCTCGCCGCCTGCGTTCACAGCCTGCCTGCCGGGACTTCTTATTACCGCTGGCAGGGAAAACAGGAACAAAGCAGCGAAATCACTCTGCTGATCAAGACCACTTCTGCAAAATACCCGGAACTTGAGGCTGCCATACGGCGTCTTCATCCTTATGAGCTTCCGGAAATTCTCGGCCTGCCGGTTTCGGTAGGTCTGCCTGCTTACTTGGAGTGGATACACGATGAGACGGTTTAGTTCCCTTGGTTTCCTTTGCCGCACAATAATTTATGTCGCGGCGCTAACTTGGCCCCTGGCCGGCGTGGCTGAGTCCACGCCTTCTGCCACTTCTGCCATCTCTGCCACCTCCGCCACCACCCCCAAGGCGCCACAAGCGCCCGGCGACGATTTGCTGGAAGTCGACCAGGCCTTCATGGTTTCCGCCGAATTCCGTGATGCGAAAAGCATAGTGCTTACTTACCGTATCGCCCCCGGTTATTACATGTACCGAAAGCGCTTCAAGTTCGCCCTGGCCGATAACAAACCGGGCCTGCAGCCGGCAAAGATACCCGCCGGCAAAATGAAACAGGACGCCACCTTCGGGCGGGTGGAGACGTACCGCGACAGCGTGCGCATACTTCTGCCGCTCGCGCCGCGCACAGCGACGGATAATGTCGAGACCTTTGAATTGCTGGCGACCTCGCAGGGCTGCGCCGACGCCGGGGTTTGCTATCCCCCGCAAACCCACCGCTTCAAACTACAAACCGGGCAGTCGGCCATCGTTTTGCCCGAGAGCTCGGGAAAACTACCCTTCTCCGCCCAATCCACCACGCAGCCCGCCAGCAAATTGCTGGCGCCCAAATAAAGCGCTGGCTTGGACAAGCCCAAAATCGCCGCCGTTGCCGGTTTTTTGCTGCTTTCCGGCTTGGCCGGGATCGCACTCTGGTTCGACCGGCCAACCACCAAGCAGCCGCCGGCCACCCCTACCGGTCTGGCGATCAGCGGCGGGGCGCTGTACAGCGCCAGCTTTCCCGACCTTCAGGGCCGCCCGCAATCGTTGGGCCAATGGCCGCAGGACTGGCTGCTGATCAATTTCTGGGCCAGCTGGTGCGCCCCTTGCCGGGAAGAGATGCCGGGATTGGCCAAAATCCAGAAAAAATATGCCACACAGCATGTAAAAATTCTGGGTATTGCGGCTGATTCCGCAGCAAATGCAGCCAACTTCGCGCAATATACCAATATCGACTACACACTGCTGGCCGATGAAAATCTGGCGATTGCCTTCTCGAAACGGCTGGGAAACGATAGCGGCGCCCTGCCCTACTCCGTTTTGGTGCGCCCGGGCGGGGAGGTTGTCTGGTCGCACAGCGGCCCGATCACCGAGGGAGAGGCGATAGTGCTGCTAGACAAATCCCTCCTAAAGTAGCGGTAAAAACCACTAACTTCCACTATTTATATATATTAGCCGCGCCCACGGGCAGCTGAGGCCGGTTTTTCGCGGCGCAAATGGCGAACCGGATCATTTTTCCGGATTCAAGCGCATATTCAACCCCCTACCGTTAAAATTCGAGGTGAAATATAGCGCGCACCATAGCAGGGCAAGTCGAACTTCGCCGATAAACTGGACATTTCCTGCCAACTTAGGGCAAACTCGCGCCATACCAATAACGGAGGTGGCCTGTAATCACCCTGCCTTTGCCGATTGGCCCGGAAGGAAACCCCTTCCCCTCGGCAACTGATGAGCAGGAAATCATGCTGCTTTACCCCCTTCACGATTGAAGGGGATGGCCGCCCAGCCACTGCCGAAGTACCGACAAGCACGACTCACCGGCAAACCCTTAATAAGTCTTTAAGCCTTAAGTTTTTAAGTCTTATATACCGACAACGATGCGCGACCGGGCACGACCGCCGGAGCAATGAGGTGGAGTAATGGACTTACGCAAAGTCAAAACATTGATCGACCTGGTGCAGCAGTCCGGCATTGCCGAACTGGAAATCACCGAGGGAGAAGAAAAAGTCCGGATCAGCCGCTCCGGCATGCCCGGCACCCAGTTCATGGCGCCCATGCCGGTCACCACCATGGCCTTGCCCATGGAAGGCGCCGCCCCGGCACCGGCTGCGGCCCCTGCGGCCGCCGCCGAGCCCAGCGGCCACACCCTGAAATCGCCGATGGTGGGCACCTTCTACCGCTCGCCTTCGCCGGGGTCGCCGGCCTTCGTCGAGGTCGGCCAGACCGTCAGCAAGGGCCAGACCCTTTGCATCATCGAGGCCATGAAGCTCCTTAACGAGATCGAGTCCGACGCCTCCGGCGTCATCAAGTCCATCATGGTCGAAAACGGGCAGCCGGTGGAGTACGGCCAGCCGCTGTTCGTCATCGAATAACCGGGACATCATGGCAGTATTCAGTTCCAGCGCCCGTCCCGGCGCCATGTTCGAAAAGGTTCTCATCGCCAATCGCGGTGAGATCGCCCTGCGGGTGCAACGTGCATGCCGGGAAATGGGCATCAAGACGGTTGCGGTCCACTCCGAGGCCGACGCCGACGCCAAGTACGTAATGCTGGCCGATGAATCGGTCTGCATCGGCCCGGCTCCCTCGCGCGATAGCTACCTCAACATCCCGGCCATCATCAGCGCCGCCGAAGTCACCGACGCGCAGGCCATTCACCCGGGCTACGGCTTTCTTTCCGAAAACGCCGACTTTGCCGAGCGGGTGGAGAATTCCGGATTTGTCTTCATCGGTCCGCGGCCTGAGAACATCCGCACCATGGGCGATAAGGTTGCTGCCAAGGCGGCGATGAAAAAAGTCGGCGTGCCCTGCGTGCCGGGTTCGGACGGCGCACTGCCTGACGACCCCAAGGAAATGCGCAAGATCGCGGCGGCAGTGGGCTATCCGGTCATCATCAAGGCAGCCGGCGGCGGCGGCGGGCGCGGCATGCGCGTGGTGCATACCGAGGCCGCGCTCATCAACGCCGTGCAGATGACCAAGTCGGAAGCGCAGACGGCATTCGGCAATCCCATGGTCTACCTGGAAAAATTCCTGGAAAACCCGCGCCACATCGAAATCCAGGTGCTTTGCGACGAACACAAGAACGCGATTTTCCTGTGGGAACGCGACTGCTCCATGCAGCGCCGCCACCAGAAAATTATCGAAGAAGCGCCGGCGCCCGAGCTGAAACCGCGCCTCAGGGACAAGATCGGCGAACGCTGCGCCGAAGCCTGCGTAAAACTGGGCTACCGCGGCGCCGGCACCTTCGAGTTCCTGTATGAAAAAGACGAATTCTTTTTCATCGAGATGAATACCCGCGTGCAGGTGGAACATCCGGTGTCGGAAATGATCACCGGCGTGGACATCGTGCAGGAGCAGATCCGCATCGCCGCCGGCCAGAAGCTGCGTTATCGGCAAAAGGACATCACGCTACGCGGCCACGCCATCGAGTGCCGCATTAACGCCGAGAACGCCACCACTTTCGTGCCCTCGCCCGGACGCATCACCCGTTTTCACGTACCGGGCGGCCCCGGCATCCGCGTCGATTCGCATGTGTATGCCGACTATTTCGTGCCGCCGCATTACGATTCGCTGATTGCCAAGGTGATCGCCCACGGCGATACGCGCGCGCAGGCGTTTGCGCGCATGCGCACCGCACTTTCGGAAATGGTGGTCGAGGGTATTCAGACCAACCTGCCCTTGCACCAGGAATTGCTCAACGACGCCGCCTTTATTCGCGGCGGCACCTCGATTCATTTCCTCGAAGAGCGCATGGCCAAGCTGAAGAAAATCGCCGGCGACGGCGATTGAGCCTTTGACCTGGCAGCACTGCGCTTGAGCTGGCTTTCCATCACCTTCGCACTGCCGCAGGCGCACGCCGATGCCTTCGGCGACGCGCTGATGGAGCAGGGCGCTATTTCCGTCAACGTCGAAGATGCCGATGAAGGCACCGCCGCCGAGCAACCGATTTTCGGCGAGCCGGGCGCGGAATCGGGGTTATGGAACCAGTGCCGCCTGTTGGCTTTGTTCGCGCCCGATGCCGACGTACCACAGGCCATGGCAGCCGCCGCTCACGCCATCGGCATCGAAACCCCACCGTTTCAACAATCCACGCTGGACGACGTAGATTGGGTGGCGCGTAACCGCGAGCAGTTCCAGCCCATAGAAATTTCGCCGCGCGTCTGGATCGTGCCGACCTGGCACGAGGCCCCCGACACCGGTGCCATCAATATCCGCCTCGACCCCGGCGCCGCCTTCGGCACCGGCAGCCATCCCACCACGCGGCTTTGTTTGCAGTGGCTGGAGAAAACCTTGGCGATGCCTGCAAAGCTGGTCATCGACTACGGCTGTGGCTCGGGCATTCTCGCCATCGCCGCCATGAAATTCGGCGCGGCGCGCGCCATCGGCGTCGATATCGATCTGCAGGCGGTGGAAACGGCGCGCTTCAATGCCGAACAAAACCAGGTTAGCGTCGCCTTCCAGGACAGCGAATCTGCCCTGACTGAGCGGGGCGACATCGTCGTCGCCAATATCCTCGCCAATCCTCTGCGGGTGCTGGCGCCGCTATTGGCCGCGCATACTGCCGGCGGCGGACGTCTGGCACTGGCCGGCATTCTTGATGAACAGGCCACAGAGATCATTGAAATCTACAGCCCCTGGTTCGATCTCACCGTCTGGAAAAGCGAGGAAGGCTGGTCCTGCCTCGCCGGGGTGCGCAAACCATAGCTGCGAACCGTCGTGCTGAGCCGGTCCTGGTTTAGAATCGCGGCATGCTGCTCACCACCTGCCCCAACTGCGCCGCCCGTTTCAAAGTCCAGCCGGACCAACTCAGCGTGCGCCAGGGCCGGGTCATGTGCGGCCGTTGTCGCCATGTGTTCAACGCCTTTGAATCGCTGAAGCGCGACGAATCCCCCACCATCACCGAGGACGTTTACGAGGTCGATGCCGCCCCCGACGCGGAACCGGTGCCCGAGGTCAGCGTAGACCCCGGACCGCTGAGCGTACCCGGACCGGCGTGGTTTGCCACCCCCGAACCGGGGGTGCCGCCGGAACTCGCCAACGTAGCGCACCACGTCAGCACCAAGACCATGGAGTCGGGCGCGGTCGTCGCCGTGCGCCAGGAAGAAACGCAAAGCCCGCCGGTGCTTTCCCATGAGGTGGCGGCCAAGACGGCGCCGACCAAGACACTCCTCGAGGCCTCCAATCCGCTGTTGCAAAAACCTGCGTACAACGCAAAGGCCCCTTCCACACGCGGCTGGTCCGTGGGGGTGGTTGCCGCGACGCTCCTGCTTACCCTGCAGACGATTTACTACTTCCGCAGCGCCATCGTGCAGTTTTATCCCCAGCTGCGGCCGCAAATTGTCGCGGCCTGCAGCCTGGTCGGCTGTACCGTACCCTGGGGCCGTTCCAACGAGGCCATCGTGGTGCAAACCTCGGAATTGATGGAAATGCCGGCCCAGCCCGGTCACGCCCTGCTCACCGCCACCCTGATCAACAAGAGCAGCACCCGCCAGGACCTGCCCTACCTGGAAGTGCGCCTCACCGACAACGCCAACCAGGTTCTGGTCAACCGCAATCTGACTCCCAGCCAGTATCTGGGCCGGCCCGTCAGCGGCGACGAAAGTGTGGCCGCCAACGCCGAAGTGTTCGTCAATCTGCACCTGGAAATCAGCACCAAGCTGACCGCCTCGGGTTACGCGCTGAGGCCGTTTTACCCCTGAGCGCCAGTCCGCCAGGGCTGTCCTGCCAGGGCAAGGGTGGTAAAATGAGGTCTTCCCGGGAATGCCACCATGTCCACCGCCACTACCCCCAAAAATTTCGAAGCCGCCATGGCTGAACTCGACAAGCTGGTCGAGAAAATGGATAGCGGCAAGCTCCCCCTGGAAGAGTCGCTGACCGCCTACCAGCGCGGCACCGAGCTCATCAAGTATTGCGAGGGCGTGCTGGCCGACGCCCAGCAACGCATCCAGGTGCTCGACGGCGGCGAGCTCAAGGATTTCAAGGAAACCAAGGTCTGATGTCGGATTTCCAAGCCTGGGCTCGCGACGTGGCGAGCAAGATGGAGCGCGCGCTTGCCGATGTGCTGCCCGCCGCCACCACCCCGCCGCAGCGCCTGCATGAAGCCATGCGCTATGCCACGCTGGGCGGGGGCAAGCGGGTGCGGCCGATGCTGACCTTCGCCGCCGGCGCGCTTAGCGACGCCCCGTTCGAGCGCCTCAGAATTGCCGCTAGCGCGGTGGAAGCCATCCACGCCTATTCCCTGATCCACGACGACCTGCCCTGCATGGACGACGATGTGCTGCGGCGCGGGCGCCCCACCTGTCATATCGAATTCGACGAGGCCACGGCGCTTTTGGCGGGCGATGCCCTGCAGGCCCTGGCCTTCGAGCTGGTGTCCAACCACGTGCTGGCCAACGACCCTAAAACCCAGCTGCACATGATCCAGCTGTTCGCCCACGCCTGCGGCTCACTGGGCATGGCCGGCGGCCAGGCCATCGATCTCGCCAATACCGGCAAGGCCATCACCCTGCCGGAACTGGAATTCATGCACATCCTCAAGACCGGCGCCCTGATCCGCGCCTCGGTGTTGCTGGGTGCCTATTGCGGGCAACCGCTGGCGGCGGAACAAAACAGACAGCTGGACCGTTATGCACGTTGTGTGGGTCTCGCCTTCCAGGTAGTGGACGACGTGCTCGATTGCGAGTCTAATACCGAGAAATTGGGGAAAACCGCCGGCAAAGACCAGGAAGCTAATAAGCCGACTTATGTGAGTCTGATGGGCCTGGCCCCGGCCAAGCGATTCGCTGACGAATTGCTGGCCGATGCCATGCAAGCGTTACAAGGGTTCGATGGGCGCGCGGATCGGCTACGGCAACTGGCCGAATTTATCGTGCGGCGCGAGCACTGACAGGGAAAGAAGAATATGCCGCATCCGCTACTCGACAAGATCAACGACCCGGCCGACCTGAGAAAGCTCGACCGGCGCGACCTGCCCGCCCTGGCGGTGGAGTTGCGCGAATTTATCGTCGAATCGGTATCGACCACCGGCGGCCACTTTTCTTCCAATCTGGGCACGGTGGAACTCACCATCGCCCTGCACTACGCCTACAACACCCCGGAAGACCGCATCGTCTGGGACGTGGGCCACCAGACCTACGGCCACAAGATTCTCACCGGCCGTAAAGCCGGCATGCCCAAGCTGCGCCAGAAAGGCGGCATCGCCGGTTTCCCGCGCCGCGAGGAAAGCGTGTACGACACCTTCGGCACCGCCCATTCCTCCACGTCGATTTCGGCGGCTCTGGGCATGGCCGTGGCTGCGCGCAAGCAGGGGCTGAAGCGCAAGGCCATCGCCGTGATCGGCGACGGCGCCATCACCGCCGGTATGGCTTTCGAGGCCATGAACAACGTCGGCCGCGAAGACGTGCTAGTGATCCTGAACGACAACGATATGTCGATTTCGGAATCCATAGGCGCCATCAACAACTACCTCGCCAAGCTGATGTCGGGGCGTTTTTACGCCGCCACCAAAAAGACCGCCGAAAAGGTGCTGCAGCACACGCCCACCTTCAAGGAAATCGCCAAGCGCGTGGAAGAACACGCCAAGGGCATGATCACGCCCTCGACCATGTTCGAGGAATTCGGCTTCAATTACACTGGCCCCATCGACGGACATAACGTCGATGTGCTGGTCGATACGCTCAAAAACATCCAGCAGTTGGAAGGTCCGCAGTTCCTGCATGTGGTCACCAAGAAGGGCCAGGGCTACAAGCTGGCCGAGGACGACCCCATCAATTATCACGGGCCGCCCAAATTCGACCCCAAGATCGGCATCGTTAAGCCCGCCGCCGCCCCCAAGCCCAGCTACACGCAGATTTTCGGCGAATGGTTGTGCGACCAGGCGCGCGCGGACAAACGCCTGATCGGCATTACGCCCGCCATGCGCGAGGGCTCTGGGCTGGTCAAATTCTCGCAGGAGTTTCCGGACCGCTATTTCGACGTGGCCATCGCCGAGCAGCACGCGGTGACCTTTGCCGGGGGGCTGGCCGCCGACGGCATGCGCCCGGTGCTGGCGATCTACTCTACCTTCCTGCAGCGCGGCTACGATCAGCTCATCCACGACGTGGCCTTGCAAAACCTGCCGGTTGTGTTCGCGCTGGACCGCGGCGGACTGGTCGGCGCGGACGGCCCCACTCATCACGGCGCCTTCGATATTTCCTTCCTGCGCTGCATTCCGAATATGACGGTGATGGCGCCCGCCGATGAGAACGAGTGCCGGCAAATGCTGACCACCGGCTTTCACCTCGACGGCCCCAGCGCCATCCGTTATCCACGCGGCAGCGGCCCCGGCGTGCCGATCCAGAAAGAACTGACCACACTACCGGTGGGCAAGGGCGTGCTGGTACGCGAGATCAAACGGCCCGACGTCAAGCGCGTCGCCATTCTCGCCTTCGGCGCCATGGTGAAGCCTGCGTTGGATGCAGCCGAATCGCTGAATGCGACGGTGGCCAATATGCGCTTCGTGAAGCCGCTGGACGACGAACTGGTTTTCAAGCTCGCCACCACCCACGATTATCTGGTGACGGTGGAAGAAAACGTGGTGATGGGTGGCGCCGGCAGCGCGGTACTGGAGTCGCTGGAGGCCCAGGGCCTGTCCATGCCGGTGCTGCAACTGGGACTACCCGATCAATTTGTCGAACACGGCGACCCGGCGGTGCTGCTGGCTGATTGCGGCTTGAACCGTGAGGGCATCGAGAAATCGGTGCGCGAGTGGCTGGGCAAGCAGGCGCGCCTTCGCACCACGCAGGCAGCCGGCTGATTTTTTGTTATTTATTTGTCTGAGGATTTTCCCATGAAGATATTTGCTTCCGCTTTGATTCTGGCGTGCATGACCCTGCCCGCATTGGCGCAGGACAAGGCCGCCCCCGCCACCTCTGCCCCCGCGCAGGCCCCCGCGGCGCCTGCGGCTGCGCCGGCCACACCGGTCGCAGAGGCGCCCAAGCACAACTGCGCCCAGCCGACCAACCCCGGACGGACGGCCACGGTAAAACAGGACAAGCAATTCCGCGATGACGTGGACGCTTACCGCAACTGCCTGATCGCGTTCAGCGGGCAAATGCAGGCAGAGGCCAATGCCCGTATCAAGGCCGCCAACGGCGCAGTCGAGGAATACAACGGCTACATCAAAGTCGTTAACGATCAGGCCGCCGAGGACGAACAAAACGAAGCGACCAAGCGCAAGGCGCAGGAGGTCGCCAAGACCACCAAGCAAAAGGCATCGCAGGCAAAGTCGCCCGTTAACTAACCACTAAGCGCTAACCAGGAAGCGGCGGAAAGTTTCCACCTCCGCTTCCTGCGCCAAACGAAAAGCCGCCTCGCGCGGCTTTTTTGTTGCGTAACCGAATTCCACCTTGAGTTGCGGTTTGCGCCCCGCTTCCACTCTGGCATTCGCCCAGCCGATAACCTGATCGCGCCACAGCATCGGCAGCGCGTAGTAGCCGAGTTTGCGTTTGGCCAGGGGCGTATAGGCTTCAAAGCGGTAGGCCCAGTCCCATAGATGTTCGAAACGCCGCCGGTCCCAGACGACAGGATCGAACGGCGCCAGCAAGCGCACACGGTCTTCGATCACCGGTTCCGTGGCGAGCAGCGCCTCCGGCAGCACCCAGGTTTCACCTTCGGCTTTTTCGCGCACGAATTCTCCGCCCGCGATCATCTTCTCCAGACGCTGCCAATGGTCCACTACCTTCGGTTGCGCGTGGCCGCGTAGCAGATTGGGCGAGGAGCCGCCGCGCCCGATCACATTGATAAGGGACCGCAGCGTCGCCTGCGGTAGCGGTGCATACAGATTGACCAGCAGACGAATGCGCTCCTCGGCGCGGCGCGCCGGACTCAGCGTGGCATGGCGTTCATTCACCGCCGCATAGACGCGGATGCCGGCGGCCCGGCGCACCACCCGCGCCTTGCCTTGGCGGTGCAGGGCCTCCAGCATCAGGGTGGTCGCGGAAGAAGAGCCGCCCCAGCCGTTGACACGCGCGCCATCGCCGACGGCCTCCTCTAACTCACGCGGATGCACTTCTGCGTTGTCCCGGAGATGCCGCAGGGCTTTGCGGCGCAGTCCGTCATGGCTTTCCAGAAATTCAATCCAATGACGCGACAGTACACGCGGGTAAATCAGCGCGCGATGCCCTATCGGGAAAAAGCCGTAGTTGTGGAACATGTCCTCGAACACCGGCAGTTCCGGATAACGGTTTTCCAGTTCATCGGCGCGGTAGGCCGGCACCCGCTGGCGCAGGATCAGGTCCTGTGCGCGTGCAGGTGCGCGGATGGGATCGGCCTGCACATAACCCATGCGGGTGATGGCCTCCGCCAGGTCGTTGGTTTCGAACAGGGAGTGGCTGGCCGCTAGGCGGCGGATGTGATCAAGAGTAAGAGACATGCGCCTGGAGAAAGGAAACCTGCCCCCGCGAAGGCGGGGGCCTAATTTGATTAAAGCTAAACTTGGGCCCCCGCCTGCGCGGGGGCGGGTCGGTATTTATCGTTCGTCTATAGAGGGATAGGGATACAACATATTCATCGACATGCTCTGCCCCGAAGTCTGCACGATGCGCACATGCTCGCGCCGCAGCATGCGGCCGTGGGCCACGCCGCAGCTATGGGCGATCATCTCGATTTCCTTGTTCATGCCCTTGGCGTAATTGGCCACGCGCTGGAATTTTTCCTCCACCACCAGGCCCTGCTGCAGGCGCTCATTGTGGGTGGTGATGCCCGTGGGGCAGGTATTGGAATGACAGCGCAGCGCCTGGATGCAGCCCAGCGAGAACATGAAACCACGCGCGGTGTTGACGAAATCCGCCCCGCAGCAAATGGCCCACGCCGCACGTGAAGAGGTTACCAGTTTGCCCGAGGCCACCACGCGAATGCGCTCGCGAAGGCCGGCCTCGATCAACGCGTCCACCACGCGCGGTAAAGCTTCATCTATGGACAGGCCCATGTGGTCCGCCAGGGCCTGCGGCGCGGCACCCGAGCCGCCCTCGCCGCCATCGACCACGAAGAAATCGGGGGCAAATTCCAGCCCGCGCGCATTGATGCGCTCGCCCATCTGCTTCACGAATCCCCAGCCGCCGATGGCGGTCTTGATGCCCACCGGTTTTTTGGTGAGTTCGCGCACGCGTGCGATCTTGTCCAGCAGTTGATCCATATTGGCCGCATCGCGATGGCGGTTAGGGCTGATCGAATCCTGGCCCTCCGGAATGCCACGGATACCGGCGATTTCGGCGGTTACCTTCACCCCTGGCAGCACGCCACCCTTGCCGGGCTTCGCCCCCTGTGAAAGCTTGATCTCAAAGGCGCGCACGTTTTCCTGAGCGGCGATTTCGCGAATCTTGTCCGGGTTGAAATTGCCCTGCAAATCGCGCACGCCGTAGTTGGCGGTGCCGATTTGCATGATGACGTCGCAGCCGCCTTCCAGGTGGTGGGGCGAGAGCCCGCCCTCGCCGGTATCCATCCAGCAGCCGGCCAGGGCCGCCCCTTTGGACAGGGCGCGGACCGCAGGGCGCGAGATGGCGCCGTAGCTCATGCCGCTGACGTTGACCAGGGACCGTGCGAGGAACGGCTTTTCACAATACCCCCCACCAATCACCAGCGGCGGCGTGGGCAGCCGGTCTTCCTCCAGCACCGGGAAGCCGGCGTTGACGAAAATCAGCGCCCCGGGCACGCGCAGATCGTAGGTGGAACCGAAACCGATGATGCCGGCGCCGTCTTCCTGTTTGGCCACCCGGTACACCCAGGAGCGGGTGGCGCGGTTGAAGGGCATTTCCTCGCGGTCGTTGGCGAAAAAATACTGCCGGAAGAATTCGCCCTGCCGCTCAAAGAAATAGCGGAAATGGCCGATGATGGGGTAGTTGCGCAGTACCGCATGCTTTTTCTGGGTCACGTCCTGGACGTAAACCCAGGACAGGAACACCAGCAGCGCCACCAGCAGCGCGAGGGCGATCAGGCCGCCCAGACCGATTTGCCAGCTTGTCATCGCCCCCCTCCCAGTTACTGTGCCGACCGCGCAGCCTTTATCCAGTTATGCCGACAATTTCAGGCCATTTTTGGACAATTTGCCGGTCATTCAGCGTCTATTGCAAGCGGGTTTGCGCTGCTTGCAAAAGCCCAAGTCTATCCCTAGTATAGACGGGCTTTGTGAGCCCGTCCTTGCCGACGGCCCTCTAAAAAACTGACCACTCCCCTCGTTTCATAGGTACTCACATGAAAAATTCGGATTTAACCTACGGCGTACGCGCCGTCACCCTCTCCTTGTTTGGGTGCTTGTGCCTGCCCTTATTCGCACAAGCCCCGCAGCAGGTCTCAACCGTTGTAGTGCAGGCAGTCAAGCAAATTCCGGTTGAAACTTTCATGAAGCGCGCCGAATTCGTATCCATGTCGCTTTCACCCAAGGGCGATAAATTGGCGGCATTGACCCCTTACAAGGGCCGCGACAACCTGGTCATCATCGATCTGGGCAAGCGCACCCGCTCGGTCATCACCACTTTCGAAAGCTACGACGTGGTCGAGTTCAGCTGGGTCAATAACGACCGCATTTTTCTGCGCGTGGCCGATGGTAAAGACACACTGGGACGCGTCGTTTTCCTCGGCAACTATGCGATCAATACCGACGGTTCGGATTTGCGCGATCTGAATTTGCGCGGCCTGCGGCCCCTGCGCACCATCCCGGGCGATACCGCAGGCGAGATCATGGTGTCGATGAACGACCGCAGCCGCTACGCCTCGGACGTCTACAAGCTCAACACCAGGAACGGCCGCTTCACCATCCAGTCTTTCGACAACCCCGGCGGATACAACGGTGGTTGGATACTTGACTGGAACCTGGTGCCGCGCATCGTCACCACCACCGAGCGCAGCACCACGGTATCGACCATCTGGTATCGCGACTCGGCTGATGCCAAGTGGGAACCGATCATTACCAACCCGCCGGATGACGGCGCGGACAGCATTGATGTGGTTGGGTTCGATTCCGACAACAAGACGCTACTGGTATCTTCCAACGTCGGCCGCGACAAATATGCACTGTACAAATTCGACCCTAAAACCAAGAAGCTGGGCGAACTGATTTTTGAGCATCCTCTGATCGACATCAGGGGTGGCCTGATTCTAAATCGGAAGACACGCACCATCGCCGGCATCAGCTATTCCGCAGATGTGAATAAGGTCAAGTGGTTTGATGCAAAGATGGAAGATCTGCAAAAGCAGGTCGACTCCACACTCAAAACGACCAACAACCGGCTGAGCTTCAATACCGATGGCGAAAATGGCCGGGTGCTGATCAGCACCTATTCCGGCACCGACCCGGGCCGTAATTATCTTTACGACAGCGAGAAGAAGTCGATCGAACCCCTGCCCGAGCATCGCCCCTGGCTGAAACCGGAAGACATTTCGCCGCGCACTTACATGCCGTACGCCGCGCGCGACGGCCTGAACATTCCGGCCTGGGTCACCATTCCCAAGGGCACCGACGGCAAAAATCTGCCGCTGATCGTCAATATTCACGGCGGCCCCAACGCCCGTGTTTATTCCGACAATCCCTGGGGCGGCTATATGGAAGCGCCCTTCTTCGCCAACCGCGGCTACGTGGTGCTGGAACCGGAACCGCGCGCCTCCACCGGTTTCGGCCGCAAGCACCTGACCTCGGGCTACAAGCAGTGGGGCCAGAGCATGCAGGATGACATCACCGATGGCGTGCTGGCGCTCGTCAAGGCGGGCATTGTCGACAAGAATCGGGTGTGCCTGTACGGCGGCAGCTACGGCGGCTACGCCACGTTGCAAGGTCTGGTGAAAGAACCCGAGATGTTCCGCTGCGGCATGCCGTGGATCGCGGTAAGCGACCTCATCATGCTGCAAACCGAGCTGACCAGCGATTCGAACAACTCCGATTTCAATATGGACGTGTTCTACAACCGCACCATCGGCAATCGCAATACAGAACGCGCCATGCTGGAAAAATATTCGCCGGTGTACCACGCCGACCAGATCAAGGCCAAGGTGCTGCTGGTGATGGGTTCCGACGACGTGCGCGTGCCGCTGAAGCAGGGCACCGATATGCGCGACGCCATGGACAAGGCCGGCGTCAAGAACGAGCTGGTGGTCTACAAAGCCGAAATGCACGGCTTTAACAAGCAGGACAATATCGTGGACTTCATGACCCGTGCGGAAAAGTTTTTTGCGGAAAACCTGAAGTAAGCGCAGTAAGCCAGCAGCAATGCAAAACGGGGCACATGGTGCCCCGTTTTGTTTTTTGCCAATCGCATTTACTTCAGCAGTGTCTGCTTGAGGAATTCAATTTCGGCGTAGAACTGGAAGTCCGCGTTTTCTCTCTTGACGAAGCCGTGTCCCTCGTCCTTGGCCATCAGGAACCAGACCGGGGTCTTTTGTTTTTTCAGTTGCTCGACCATCTGCACCGCCTCGGTATAAGGCACGCGCGGGTCGTTCCGGCCCTGGACGATAAATAACGGCTTGGTGACCTTGGCGGCGTTTTTCAGCGGTGATATCTTGTCGAAAAATGCGCGCATATCGGGATCGCGCTCGTCGCCGTATTCGGCGCGGCGCAAATCGCGCCGGTAGCTTTCGGTGTTGGTGAGAAAGGTGACGAAATCGGAAATGCCGACGACGTCGATGGCGCCGGCGATGCGGTCGGCGAACATGGTCGATACCGCCAGGCTCATATAGCCGCCGTAGCTGCCGCCCATCACGGCGATCCTGCCGGCATCCAGGTTTTCCTGGCCCTTGATCCAGTCGAATAGCGCGCCTATGTCTTTTACCGAGTCCTCGCGCTTCTTGCCGTTATCCATGGCGAGGAAGCTCTTGCCGAAGCCGCTGGAGCCGCGCACATTGGGCAGCAGGACGGCGATACCCATATCGTTGATCAGATAGTTGCGCCGCCCCAGAAAGCCCGGGCGCGATTGGCTTTCTGGACCGCCGTGGATGCTGACCAGCACCGGGCGCTTGCCGGGAAATTTTTGCGGATCGGGCGCATACAGGAAACCGGAAATTTCCACGCCGTCAAAACTCTTCCAGTGCACCAACTGCGGTTCGACCAGATCAAAGGCGCTCATGCCGCGCACGCTGGCCGCAGTCCAGCGCGACAGCTTGACGGTTTCGATATTCATGGCATAAGCCGCCCCCGGTGAGCGCGCCGACACCAGGTTGAACGCCAGCACTTTGCCGTAATCGTTGCCGTCCTGGTCCAGGCCCCAATGCAGGCCGCTGATGACGCCCGGCAGCAGGGCGGGACGCGGTAGCTCTTTCAAGGTGTCGAATTCAAAAAAGCGCAGCACGCTGACGCCGTCTTCATTGGTGATGGCGGCGATGCGGTTGGCCTTGGTGGAAATGGAAAACTCGGATACGTCGTGCTTGAGCTGAGGCGCCAGCGAGGTCTCCTGGCCGGTGGCCACATCGATGCTGACCAGGTGGCGGAATTCGCTGTCGCGGTCGCTGATGGCATAGAGCTTGGTGCCGTCGCGCGAAAAGCGTGCGCTGCCGTAAAACACCGGCTCTGCGTTTTCCTTGCGCTCGGGGGTGATGCGGCGCTTCTCGCCGGTAGCGATATCGAGTAGCCACAGGTGACTCTCGTTGGCCGACACGTACTGCTGCATCAGCAAGGTTTTTTCACCGGGCCCAAAATGAAAATTCGAATACGCCTCACCGACAAAAGTGGCGAGTTTCTGTGTTGTTTCCGGATGCAGGGGGTCGGTAAGCCACAGCGTCATGGTCGCCTTGCGGTCCGGCTCCTCGCCTTCCTCGGCGCCGGCACCGGTGTTGACGCGCACGCGCGCGCGGTCCACGGTGGAGGTCGAATACAGGACCCGGTCCAGCTTGCGATTCCATACAGGAAAACTGGCGCGTTCATCCGGCTGCGAAATCGCCTCGACTTTGCGCGTGTCCATGTCCATGCGGTAAGTCCGGTACACCTCGTCGCCGCCACTGGCTTTCTGGAACAGGAGGTATTCGCCCTTACCCGGCTGGAAGGCTGCACCCGATATCGCATCGGGAAAATCAGTCAGCGGCTCCAGCTTTGCGCCCGGCTTTTCCAGCAGGAACAATTGCGAGGTATTTTTTTGATTGGCCCGCACCAACATGCCGCCGCCGCCCGGCCGCCACGCCACCATGCTGGCGCTGGAAAAACTGCCGAAGTTGCGCACCTTGTCGGCGATTTGCGTGGAGATGGGCGGAATGCCGTCGACAATCAGATTCTCGTTGGGCGTGATGAACGATTCACACCAGCCCGGCGCAGCGAGAGTCGTACCAGCCAGCAGCAAGCCTGCAAAAAGGGTTTTGATGCGCCAATTCATGCTTCCGCTCCCTTGCTCACCGGGCGCGCACGATCGGCCACCCATTCGCTCCAGGAGCCCGCGTACAAGCGCGAACCGGCAAGGCCGGCATACTCCATGGCGAACAGATTGGCGCAGGCGGTGACGCCGGAACCGCATTGGTGCACCACGTGCTGCGCATTACCGTCCTGCATAAGGCCCGCAAAGGTGGCGCGCAATTCCTCCACCGGCTTCAGACTCATATCAGCATTGAGGTTGTCTTTGAAAAACCGGTTGCGAGCACCTGGGATATGGCCCGCCACTGGGTCGATAGGCTCTACATCGCCGCGATACCGTTCCGCAGCGCGCGCGTCGATCAGGGTCATGGAAGGCTTGTGCAGCTGGGCCTGCACATCGTCCGCCGTCACCAGCATCAGGGGATCGGCATGGCCGCGTAGGGGCGCGGGTTGCACCACGGGAACCTCGCGGGACAGGGCACGGCCCTCGGCCAGCCATTTGCCCAGGCCGCCATCGAGCAGGGCGATATCATCGAGGCCGACCCAGCGGGCCAGCCACCAGAGACGCGCCGCATAAGGGCCGCCGGCATCGTCGTAGGCAATAATTTTCGACGTATTGCTGACACCGCTACGCGATAAAAAGGAAGTGAACGCTGCCGGAGAGGGTAAGGGGTGGCGGCCGTTCCTGCCGGTTTTTTCGCCCGATAAATCGGTTTCCAGATGCGCGAAGCGCGCGCCGGGAATATGTCCCTCACGGTACACCCGCTCGCCCTTGGCGAGATCCATCAAATCGTGGCGGCAGTCGAACACGATCCACGTGGGATCGTGCAAATGTTCGGCGAGTTCGGCAGTGGAAACCAGCTTGGCGTTGCTCACATTACCTCCTGTTGCAGCGGTCAATCCTCTTCGGCCGGCAGCGTCGGCCCCTTACGCTCGGCCTTGGTGGCGAAACGTTTTGCCAACAGGCCGCTGGCCACGATCAGCACCATGCCGCCCCAGGCGACGGGCGGCAGGAATTCGTTGAAAAACACCATGCCGGCGATGGCAGTGTAAATCACCGTCGAGTACGCGAAGGCGCCCGCCACCAGCGTATTGCCTTTGTGGTACGAGCGCGTCATGGCCAGCTGCGCCAGTGTCGCGGCCAGCCCCACGCCCAGCAGCGGGCCGACATTTTGCCAATGCACCGCATGAAACGCACCCACCCAAACCGATTGCACCAGAGCCGAACCCAGAGCACCGATCACGCAAAAATAAAACAACACGCGCCACTCGGGTTCCCCGGCATCACCCAACTTTTTCACGTTGACGTAGGCGCCCGCCGCAAAGATACCCGAGGCCAGACCGATCCAGCCGGCGACGGCATGCTCGCTATCGAGAGTAGGCCGCAGCACCAGGGCCACGCCCACAAAGCCCAGCGCGATGGAGGCCAACAAGGGCCAGGAAAAACGCTCCTTCAGGAAAATCGTCGACAGCAGCGTGAGCCACAGGGGCGAGGTGTAGTTCAAGGTAATGGCGGTCGCCAGAGGCAACTGGGTCAGCGCATAAAAATACGCCACCAGGGAAATCGTCCCCGTCAGCCCGCGCCAGAAATGCCCGATTAAAAAGGGCGTACGAATCGAGCGGCGCGTCCACACCACAAAAGCGCCGACGGCCGCCAGCCCGATGATGGACCGGTAAAACGAAAGCTCCGCCCCCGTGAACTGCCCCGCCAAAAACTTCGCAAACACGCCCATGGTGGCAAACAGCGCACCGGCGACCAGCATCCAGGAGGAGGTCATAAATAGTCGATCAGCATTGGAGTGCGCGGCTAGCGGAAAAGCGCATTTGACCTTCGTCGAACAACGAAAAGCGTCGCGAGCGGGCGTCAGCCGGGTTTGTTTCGCGCGCAGGAACCGGAGTGTACTTAGCGTACATGAGGATTCCGAGCACGAAACAAACCCGGATCACGCACGCGCAGCAGCGCTCTCACCGCGCAGCGCCCATCTCCCGCCTTATGAATTCGTGGAAGTGGACTAGGCCATCCTCCATGGGGCTCTGATAAGGACCTTGTTCGTCCCTACCCTCACGCCACAACAACCGGCGCCCATCGTGCATGCGCTGGCAAATCTCCTCGTCTTCCACCGCAGTCTCATCGTAGGCCTTCTGCTCGGCCTCAATGAACTCGGGTTCAAACAAGGCGATTTCCTCGGGGTAATAGAACTCGACCACGTTGGTGCATTTCTCCGGCCCGCGCGGCAGGATGGTGGAAATCACCAGCACGTGCGGGTACCACTCGACCATGATATTGGGGTAGTAGGTGAGCCAGATGGCACCGAACGGCGGTTCCTGCCCACCGCGGAAATTCATCACCATCTCGTGCCACTTTTTGTAAACCTCGCTGCCGGGCTTGCTGAGGCCTTTGTTCACGCCCACGGTCTGCACGCTGTACCAGTCGCCGTATTCCCAGTCGAGCTGGTCGCAATCGACGAAATGTCCCAGGCCGGGGTGGAAGGGGCCGACGTGATAGTCCTCGAGATAAACCTCGATGAAGGTTTTCCAGTTGAAGTTGTATTCGGTGACTTCGACCTTGTTGAGTACATGCCCCGAGAAATCGAGATCCTTGGCGCAGCCCAGGCGACCCAGGTCGGCGGCGATGTCGCGCGGGCCGCTGAACAGCATGCCGTTCCATTTTTGCAGAGGCTTTTTAGGCAGGTCCAGGCAGGGCTGCTGCGGGAAATGTGGCGCGCCCAGCAGCTTGCCGGCGCCGTCGTAGGTCCAGCGATGCAGGGGGCAGACGATATTGCCGCTGGGCAATTGCCCGGCACCCTTCAGCATCACCGCCTGGCGGTGACGGCAGACGTTGGACAGCAATTCGATGTTCCGGCCGTTATTGACCAACGCCCAGGCGCCGTCGGTCATCTCCAGGGCGCGGTAGTCGCGAGCCTCCGGCACCATCAGTTCGTGACCGACGTAGTTAGGCCCGTGCTTGAAGAACACCTCAAGCTCGCGCTGATAAATGGCGGGATCAAAATACCAGTTGATGGGCAACTGGGTGGAAACGGTCGCGAGTTCTTTCTCGCCCGG
>JACXTT010000210.1_pt1 | contig 94973 bp, 97 predicted proteins | sample 9270951 | NCBI WGS metagenome assembly JACXTT01 (sample SAMN15532306, study PRJNA645909) | rock metagenome | isolation source: weathered quartz diorite | place: Puerto Rico | collected 2017-06-21 | reverse complement strand
GGGCGCGTACTACAAGTTCAAGGAACTGTTCGACAAGTATTCGAAAGAGGCGGGCAAAGAGCAGTACCTGATTCCCTATTTCATCGCGGCGCATCCGGGCACGACCGACGAAGACATGCTCGAATTGGCGCTATGGCTAAAGCAGAACGGTTTCCGTGCTGACCAGGTGCAGGCCTTCCTGCCGTCACCGATGGCGACCGCGACCGCGATGTACCATTCCGGCAAGAACCCGCTGCGCAAGGTGACCCGCGACAGCGAGACGGTGCGCGTCCCCAAAGGTCTCAAGCAGCGCCGTCTGCACAAGGCCTTCCTGCGCTACCACGACGCTAACAACTGGCCGATGTTGCGCGCCGCGTTGCGGCACATGCACCGTACCGATCTTATCGGCTCCGGCAAACACCAGCTGATTCCAACTTACCAGCCGGCTGGTACCGGCCTGGTTCACGAAGGACGCCGCGGCGGCAAACCGTTCGCGACGCAACACACCGGCCTGCCGCGCTTCACGCCGAAGAAATCCAAGTCGTCACGCACCGGTCAGCGACCGGGCAAGACGCTGCATCCCGGTAGCCCGACCGGCGCCGGCAAACGGCGCTGATCTCGTCTCGATTCCAGTCTCAATCCGTACATTTTACTTTACGGGCGTGTTACGATACGCGCCCAGCATGACCCGATATCCACGCAGGTTGCACCACGATAAATGATCCTGCACATCGACATGGACGCGTTTTACGCTTCCATCGAAGAGCGGGATCGTCCGGGCCTTCGCGGCAAGCCGATGGTCGTGGGCGGCAATCCCGACAAGCGTGGGGTGGTCGCGGCGGCGAATTACACGGCGCGGCGTTACGGTATCCACAGCGCCATGCCGACGTCACAGGCCAAGCGTCTCTGTCCCGACCTGATCGTCCTTCCGCCACGCCATTCCTATTACGCCCAGGTCTCGCAGCAGATCCGCGACATTTTCCATCGCTATACGCCGCTCGTTGAACCGCTGTCGCTCGACGAAGCGTTTCTGGACGTGAAACACAGCCATCTTCTGTTTGGCGAGCCTGCTGACATCGGTAGTCGCATCAAGCGTGACATCCGGGACGAACTTAAACTCGTCGCCTCCGTCGGGGTGGCGCACAACAAGTTTCTTGCCAAGGTGGCCAGTGAGGCAGGGAAGCCTGACGGTATTCTCGAAGTTAATCCCGCTGGCGTACAAGCCTTCCTCGATAAGCTGCCGGTATCGAAGCTCTGGGGCGTGGGCAAGGTCGGCAACCAGCGTTTGCAGAATCGCGGCATTCATACCATCGGCGATCTGCGCGCACAGGCACCGGAGATGCTGGAGGAATTATTTGGCAGCTGGGGAGGCACGCTGTGGGACCTCGCGCACGGCAAGGATAATCGTCAGGTGGTGCCGGACCACAAGGCCAAGTCCCTCTCGCACGAAACCACGTTCGCGGAGGATATTACCGATGTCGAGGCGCTGCGCGGCTGGTTGCTCGATCTGACGCGTCACGTGGCCATGCGCCTGCGGCGCAACCATCTCCGTGGGCGGATCGTGCACGTGAAAATCCGCTTCGCCGATTTTCGCACCATCACGCGCTCACGCACGCTGTCGCAGTCCACGAACTTCACGCAGCAACTGTGGGACACCGGCCAGGCATTGCTGATGCAAAATCTGCCGCTGCGGCATCGCGGGGTACGCCTGATCGGTTTCAGCGTGAGCGGTTTCGATCCGACCGGGCCTTGCCAGACCGACCTGTTCGATGAGACGGGCCGATCCCGGCAGGTACGCCTCGACACCGTCAGTGACTGGATACACGCACGTTTCGGATCGGCGACGCTGACGCGCGCCACCGAGCTGGTACACGCGGCGGAGTAGCGCCGGCATACGGGTTGTTCTCCCGCCATCAGCCCATTCACGGGCAATTCAATAATGGGTGCTAGGGAAAAATTGGCAGCGTGATGATCACGCTCAGCCCGCCGTCCGGCTCGTTACGGGCCACGACCTCTCCGCCGTGCAGGTGTATCGCTTTTTGCGCGATCGCCAGTCCCAGCCCGAAACCGCCACGCGAGCGGTCGCGCGCGTCGTCCACGCGCACGAATGGTTCGAACAGGCGTGGCAGCATTTCCTCGGGTACGCCGGGACCGTAATCGCGTATGCAGATCGTCAATCCATCCGGTGGTCCATCGGTGCGGTCGAGCGAGAGCCTGACCACCGTGTTTTCCGCGGTATAGCGCACCGCGTTGCGCACGATGTTCTCGATCGCGCTGTGCAGCAGCGCCGCGTCCCCTCGGATCAGGGTCGGCGCTACCTTGGCGACCTCGACCCGGCGGTTGTTGGCACGTGCTTCGAAATCGGCGTCGGCGGCTACGGCCGCGAGAATTTCCCCAATGTCGATGGGCTCGCGCTCCGGCTTCATGACGCCGGCTTCGAGGCGGGAGAGCGACAGCAGCTGGCCGATCAGGTCGTTCAGGTGTTCGGTCTCGCTCTCGATGCGGTCGAGTTCCGCGGTGGCGCGGCCGTCGGCGCGCTGGCGCGCGAGTCCGAGCGCCACCTGCAGGCGCGCCAGCGGCGAGCGTAGCTCGTGCGAGACGTCGCTCAGCAACTGCCGTTGCGACGTCATAAGCTCCTGCAGGCGCTGCGCCATGTGGTCGAAAGCCCGCGCCAGATCGGCGATTTCATCCCGGCGCGAACCGAGTGTCGGCGCCACGCGCGGGTTCAGGTCGCCGGCGGCATAGGCCTCGGTCGCGCGCCGCAGCCGCCCGATGGGTGCCGTGAGGTAACGCGCCAAAAGTAGACAGACGAGACCGCTCACGATGGCGGCGACCACGATCGGCAGCGCGATCACGCGTGGCCGGCGCAACACCCGGCCCAGGGTCACGGCCTGAAAATCAGGCATTAACCGGTATTCGTTACGATCGGGTAAAACGATGAACAGACGGTGCGGTTCCGCTCCGGGAGGCGGCGGGTGGTTGGCTTCGCGTGTCAGACGCTCGACGAGCCGTTCCGGAACCGGCCGGTCGAGCAGATCGTGGCCGTCACGGTCAACAAGAAACAAGGGGACGACCTCGCTACGGTCGAGCGCGGCCAACCATTTCCTGAGTACTTCGACGCCGTCGCGCTCGGCGATGCGTTGGCCGTCGGCAGCGTAACTGCGGAATCGTTCGAACGGGCTGGTGATCTCCTGTTGTTCCCGCAGGCGGTCCAGGAAGTGTGATGCCGCGTACATCGTCGCCCCCGCAAACAGGATCAGCGCGGCCCAAAACGATAGGAATATCTTCCAATACAGGCGATGCATGGTCAGTGGGTTCTCACGGGCGCGTGTACTGATAACCGATGTTGCGCACAGTCTTGACGCGCTCTTCGCCGCCGTCGAGCGGGCCGAGTTTCTTGCGCAGGCTGGCCACGTGCATGTCGAGGCTGCGGTCGTAGCGCGTGAGTTTACGGCCGAGGGCGCGTTCCGACAGGTTCGCCTTCGACACCACGCGCCCGGCTTCCTGCAGCAACACCTCGAGCACACAGTATTCGGTGCTGGTCATGGCGACCGGTTGTCCGCGCAGCTGCACGCGGCGCGTGCCGGGGTGCATCTCGATGTCGCCGAGTTTCAGGATTGGCGGTGTGTCTTTCTGATTGTCGGGCGCACCCGCGGTTTCCGCGCGCCGAAGGATTGCGCGCACGCGCGCCACCAGCACGCGCGGGTTACACGGCTTGGCCAGATAGTCGTCAGCGCCGAGTTCCAGGCCGACGATGCTGTCCACGTCCTCACCCCGCGCCGTCAGCATCAGCACCGGTATCAGCGACTTTGCGCGCAGCTCGCGCAACACGTCGAAACCGTTCATGCGCGGCATCATCACGTCGAGGACGACCAAGTCGTAATCTCCGCTCCGGGCTTTGGCGAGCGCGGTCTCGCCATCGTGCGCCGTGTCCACGGCGAAGCCCTCGGCCGCGAGGTACTGAGTCAGCATCTCGCCGAGTTCGACGTCATCGTCCGCTAGCAGAATGCGACTCACGGGAATAGTTCCGAATCAGGTTTCATGACCAAGCATAGCCTCGATAGTGCCACACCCGTGCCCCGCTGATACAGCAGCGCCGATTCTTTTACACAGTTTTACCCGGATTTACCCGGCCTGTCGGTGCCGGTTAGACCGGAAGCCAGCCGGGCGCTAGCGGTAATGCCGGTCGCGGGCAAGAAGGTCGACGTTGGTGCCGAAGAAGTAGTGGAATCCGACGCTGATGGAATGGCTCGTCAGTGTCTGGCGCTGTGTCGTGTAGTCGAACGAAAGGCTCATCGATTTTCCCAGAAGTTCCGGCTGGTACTCCATGCCGAGATGGTGGGTGTTCTTGAAGTCGAGCCCGTCGGCTGCCAGCGTGACGCGCGCGTCGTTGACGGGATACCAACTCGCGGCCAACGTGTCCGAATCGAGACTGCTGCCGGACTCGATATGGACTTTGGAGCGGGCTGCAGCGATTGTTACCGTCGAAAAATAATATTCCGCGTTGACCGCGGAATAACTTGTATTCAGCGAGTCGGTACCGGTGGTGACGAATGTCGCGCTGCATTGCGAATTCTGTCGTCCTGCGCCGTAGTTGATACCGATCTTGCCGAGGGACGGATTGCGCACGAACAGTCCCGTGCCCAGGTTTTCGCTGTAATGGATGCATGAGGGCCACGCGCTCGTCGGCGTGGTGCCAGGAAAAGGATTGGCGGGGATGTTGGTGTGAACGTAGTCGCCGGTAAGCGTGGCGCCGAGATATGTCATAAGCGGGAAATTGGCGCCGCCGTTGAGGTCGTACATGTTGCTGGCGCGCCTGCCGGAAGCATAGATGTCTCCGGAGGTGAGGCCGGCCTGATAGTTGCTTGCGGCTACCGCTGCCGGTGTGTCGGCCTGGGCGTGGGCACCGCAGAGCAATAGCGGCACAGCGAGGATGTGGCGCTTCATCGGAACATTCTCCTTATATGTGAATATGTGATGCGATCTTGGCGAGGGTCTCTGGCGTCTGGCGGTGCTTGGCCGCGATTTCACGGCGGTGACGGCTGCACCACGATCCGATTGCTGCCGGCCAGGAACAGAGTTCCACCGTCGGGGCTGATCGCCATCCTGACGCCGGTGCCGGGATTGCCCGAGAGCGTGGTTCCCGACCCGACTTGCGGGAAGGCGCCGCCGGCCGGGCTCGCCGTCAGATCGAAGCTGAGCACCTGGGAGGCGATGGAATCGAAGGTGTAGGCGCGGGTGGCGTCCGGTTTGACCACCACGGCGAGCGTGGTGCTGGGCAGCGTGCCGAGCAGGTTGTAACTGGCATCGTAGACGTTGACCACGGAAGCGTTGTTGACGTCGGTTCCGCTCAGCACGATGTGCGTGGTACTGGTGTATGCGGTACCGGTCGTGGAATTGGCCGGCGTGTAAACGGAGACCGCCGGCGCGACCAAATTCTGGTTGAGCGCAACGCTGGTAGCGGAAAATGTGTCCGATGCCGCGACATATTGATAGGCCGCCGGTGGCGATGTCAGCGTCGGATCGCCTTGCATGATCGCAATCAGCGACCCATCCGAGGAGCCGACGGCGGTCGAGTTGTCCAACGTGGGAATGGTCGCCGGCTGGGAAGATGGAAATGCGGGAGTGCAGGTCGTGTTAAGAATGTTAATGGCATTGCATGCGGCGTAAACGTACAGCGCCGTACTGGTGCTGCCGGCGAAACCGGTGGTGACGACCGCGTTGCCGTCGTTGCCCACGGCGAGACTCTTGAGATACGTGCCGGTGGTGGCGAACGTGGGTGCCGGCGTGGTGATGTCGAATGCGAGGGTGTTGTCAGGTGTGAGCTGGTACAAGTTTGTTTGCGAAAGGGCCAGGAGATGCTGCCCGTCCGTTACCAGCGCGATATCCGAAAGAGCGCTGATGATCGGAGTCGAACTCCAAGTACCACCACTGAACGAATAACGCAGAATTTTTCCACTGGCAGCATCCGCCACCAAGAGCGCTTGCCGCTCTGCGTCATACAGAAATTCATTTACCTGCGGCGACCCGGACGGATAGGAAATCGTCGTGGCCGTGTAGTTAGGTGCGTTGACAGCAACGAGATTGGCCTGCGATATGACGGTCCCCGGGCTGATGGACGCCTGTATCTGTACCGGGTAACTGCCCGCTGCCAATGCCGGGTAGCTGGCCTGAATTTCGGTGTCACTGACCACGTTGAATGTGCTGGCGGCTGTGGCGCCGAATGTGACGCCGGATATGGAAAATTTCTGAAATCCTTGGCCACGGATAATCACCGTTCCCGCCGTAGTCGCGGTTGCCACGTACGGTGCGACGAACCGCACGATCGGAGGAATCTGGTACGTGATACTCACAATCTGGGTATTTCCCGGTACCAGCGTGCTGCAGGCCGGATCGCCGCAACTGTAACCGGTGATTGTCACTGTGCCGGTAAAGTTACCCGCCCCCAGGCTGCCGGGTGACGCCGGGTCGATGACGACCTGTGCCGTGGTGCCGGAGAGCGTGTAGCTGGCGTTGGCGATTGCCGAACCGTTGTGCAGAACCGCGACGTAGATTGTGCCGGCGCTGACCGTCGCGGTGAACGTCTGCGATGCCGGAGTCGGGTCGTCCGGACTGGTGACGCTGAAGACTATCGAATTGGTTGAGACGCTGGTGCTGGTCTGGCGGTTGCCGCCTCCACCGCCGCAGGCCGACAGCAAGGCCATTAATAAAATCGCCATAACGCGGCGACTGATGGTTAATCGGTGCACATCTCCTCCCGCAGTGAAAAGTATAAAGAGACGATTATTGTCTCGATTCAACGTGGACATCCGGCCAGACGCTATGCCCCAGCCTGACGCATCTTCTTGTGGCTGGATTTTTCCCGGAACTGTCCCTCAGCTATTGAACTCCTCCGTCTTGGATACCAGGGTGATTCGTCCAATCCCCGTATTTCTCGTCTGGAGACTGGACATCCCGATGCGAGTTCCATGTCTATAACGCGCACACGTGGAATTGGTCGATGTCTTTACATAAATTTACAAAAACTTACCCAAGCCGGCCCGGCAATATTTTTACGCAGCTTTACACGTACCGAACACATCGTTACGTCGCCCTCGCGTACTCTGTGTGCACGGTCAATACACCGGAACGTTACATCCTCCATCGACCTGAACTGAAGGAGACAATCATGAAGAGATCGATTAAATCGCTATTAGTTGTCATGGGCATCACCGGTGCCATCGGCACAAGCCTGGCCCATGCCATCCCGCCGGGCGGCGCGCATGGCTGTTCGTCCGGCGCGCACACAATGGCTTTCAAAGGCCACGAAGGCTACGGAGACCCCGACCGGATGATCGAACACATGGCGGCGTCGCTCAACCTGAGTAAAGAGCAGCGCGACGCCATGTACGCCATCGTCGACAGGGCGCGTCCGCAGACGCGCGAGCTGCACGACCGGCTGGCCGAGAATCACAAGCAGTTACACGCGCTGATGCAGCAGGACGCGCCTAAGGACAGCGAGGTAAGCAAGCTGGCGGACGCCCAGGGCAAGGCGATTGCCAACATGATCGTCCTGCGCACCAAAGTGCGCATGGAAATCCGCGGCGTTCTGACCGACGCACAACGCCAACAGCTGGATCAGTGGTTCGGGCAGCACGGCCACCCCGCTTCCTTTGAGAAGGAAGGCTCGACGCGGGATCTGTCGAACGTGGAATCGCTGGATTCCACGGCAGTATCTGTGTCGAAGATCATGATGTAACTGAAATGTTTATTAACGAGGAGTGAAATATGACAGTCCTTGACGGTAAGAAGAAATTCATCGCCATTGTTGCCGCGTCTGCGCTAGCCGTGGGTGCGGTCGCTGCCACGATCGTGACCGAGGTGGTCTCGCGTTCATCTACTGCTTCAACTGCTTTGCCGGCTGTGCCACCGGAACCACCTGCGGTAGCCGAGGCGCCGCCTGCTGCCGCGCCGGCACCCGTTCATAAGCGACTGGCGACAAAAGCGCACGCTCCCGTTACGACGGTTGCGAGCGCCGAGGCGATACCGTCGCCCACGGCTGAATCGTGCGTCAATTGCGGCGTGGTGCAATCCATTCAAAGCTTCACCCAAAAAGGTCCAGCCTCGGGTGGCGGAGCCGTGGCCGGAGGTTTACTTGGCGGGATTCTCGGCCACCAGGTTGGCCAAGGGCGTGGCAAGGATCTGGCCACCATCGCCGGTGCAGTGGGCGGAGCTCTCGCTGGCAACGCGGTGGAGAAAAACGCCAACAAGGTGACGGGTTACCACGTTGCTGTTCGCTTGAATGACGGCAGCCAGCAACTCTTTACCCTCAACGCCGCCCCCAGCCTGGCGGTGGGCGATCACGTGGTCATCGTCAACGGCGCGCCGGTGCGGGAGTGAGGCGGCGTATCGGGAGGTTTTGTCTGGATGGTGCTGCTTCGGTTGACACGAAGCAGCGATAGTTTATCCGTAGCCGTTTCAGCCGGTGTTTCCCCGATCGGTGACGCTATCGGTCAGACAACATGAATATGACGAACAATGTATCTACACCGGAAGTGGAAGCAAAGGTTATCCCGCGTATCGGACAACGGCGGGCGATTTTACTCAAATTATTTCACCGACGGGGGACGTGGCTGTTTTTGCTCTGCATCACTGCCGTTGCCGCCTACGGATTTCTGGCAAGATCCGGCGACGCGCAACCGCCGGTCGCCACGCGCGCCAATACGTCAGCGCGCGCGGTGCCGGTGAGAGCGGAAGCCGCGAAAACCGGTGAGCTGAACGTCTATCTCGATGGACTCGGTTCGGTCACGCCCGTCACCGTGACGGTAAAATCGCGCGTCGATGGGCAGTTGATGAAGGTCTTGTTCCGCGAAGGGCAGACGGTCAAGGCCGGTGAGGCGCTGGCGGAGATCGACCCGCGGCCCTATCAGGTCCAGTTGAATCAGGCCGAAGGACAGATGGTACGCGACCAGGCGTTGCTCAAGAACGCTCAGCTCGATCTGGCGCGTTATCGCAAGTTGTTTACCGAGGATTCCATTGCCAAGCAGCAGATGGATACTCAGGCATCCCTGGTACGGCAATACGAAGGCTCTATTAAAGTAGATCAGGGCCAGATCGATAGTGCCAAACTCCAACTCATCTACTCTCGCGTTACCGCACCGATCGGTGGACGGGTCGGCCTGCGCCAGGTGGATCCGGGTAATATCGTGCATGCGAGTGATGCAAGCGGGCTGGTGATCATCACGCAGTTGCAACCGATCACCGTGGTGTTCTCGATACCTGAAGACAGTTTGCCCGATGTGATGAAGAAATTGCAGGTCGGTGACAATATATCGGTAGATGCCTTTGATCGTGCGGGAAAGACGAAACTGGCTATCGGCACATTGCTGACCGTGGACAACCAGATCGACCCGGGCACCGGTACCGTCAAACTCAAGGCAGAATTTCCCAACGAAGACAACAACCTCTTCCCCAACCAGTTCGTGAACGCGCGCCTGCTGGTGAATGTGATGCATGGCGCGACGATCATTCCGGCCGCCGCCATTCAGCGCGGCACGCAGGGCACATTCGTCTACGTGATCGAGGCTGAAAATACCGTTACGGTCCGCCCGGTCATGCTGGGTCCGGCGCAGGGCGAAAACGTCGTCGTCAACACCGGCATGACGCCCGGCGAGACGGTGGTCGTGGATGGCGCGGACAAACTGCGCGAAGGCGCCAAGGTGGAACTCGTCGCGCCAATCACGGCAGTGCCCGTGGGCAAAACACCGACAGCGAGCAAAACGCCGCCGAAAGAGGCAAGCGGCGGTCGCCATCGGCGCGCCGCGGCCGCCGGTGCGCCGTAGCGGATAATCCCGCGTGAATCCTTCGCGTCCTTTCATTCTGCGACCGGTGGCGACTTCGCTGCTCATGATCGCTATTCTTCTCGCCGGCATCATCGCGTATCGCCTGTTGCCGTTATCCGCGCTACCGGAGGTTGATTACCCGACGATACAGGTGGTGACACTTTATCCGGGCGCCAGCCCCGACGTGATGACCTCATCAATTACTGCACCGCTTGAGCGTCAGTTTGGTCAGATGCCGGGGCTGAACCAGATGTCATCAACGAGTTCGGGCGGCGCTTCGATTATTACGCTCCAATTCAGTCTCGATCTCAGTCTCGATATCGCCGAGCAGGAAGTGCAGGCGGCAATCAACGCGGCCGGAAACCTACTGCCGACCGACCTGCCGACGCCGCCCATATATAACAAGGTCAATCCGGCCGACGCGCCGATCCTGACGCTGGCGGTTACTTCGCAGACCTTGTCGTTGCCCAAGGTCGAGGACCTTGTGGACACGCGGTTGGCGCAGAAAATTTCGCAATTGCCGGGCGTCGGACTGGTGAGTTTGAGTGGTGGCCAACGGCCTGCCGTTCGCATCCAGGCCAACCCGAATGCCCTGGCGGCTTACGGCATGAGTCTCGACAATCTGCGTACCGTCATTGGCAATGCCAACGTGAACCTGGCGAAGGGGAGTTTCGATGGTCCGGCGCGTGCGTCCACCATTGATGCCAACGACCAGCTCAAGTCGGCCGACGAATACAAACAGCTCGTCATCGCCTACCGCAACGGTGCCCCGGTGCGCCTGAGCGATGTCGCGGACGTGGTGGACGACGCCGAAAACGTGCGGCTCGCTGCCTGGGCTAACAACAAGGCAGCGGTAATCGTCAATATTCAACGCCAGCCTGGTGCCAACGTGGTCCAGGTCGCGGACCGCGTCAAGCAGTTGTTGCCGCAGCTTCAAGCGGCGCTGCCTGGCGCGGTGAACGTGAGCCTGCTTGCGGATCGTACCGTCACCATCCGCGCTTCAGTTAAGGATGTACAGTTTGAACTGATGTTGGCGGTGGCGCTGGTCGTAATGGTGATTTTCTTATTCTTGCGCAACTTTTCCGCCACCATCATACCCAGCGTGGCAGTGCCACTGTCGCTGGTGGGAACGTTCGGCGTGATGTACCTGGCCGGGTTCAGCATCAATAACCTCACGCTCATGGCGCTCACCATCGCAACCGGTTTCGTGGTCGACGACGCCATCGTCATGATTGAAAACATCACGCGCTACATCGAGAAGGGCGATTCGCCGTTACAGGCGGCACTCAAGGGCGCCGCACAGATCGGTTTCACCATTATATCTTTGACCTTTTCGTTAATCGCGGTGCTCATTCCGTTGCTGTTCATGAGCGACGTGGTTGGCCGGTTATTTCGCGAATTCGCGATCACGCTGGCGGTGGCGATTCTCATCTCGGCCCTTGTCTCACTGACACTGACACCGATGATGTGCGCCAAGCTGCTGAGTCACACACCGGCGGCACAGCAGGGGCGGTTTTATCGTGCCAGTGGTAACTTCTTCGATGCGGTGATCCGGCGCTACGGGGTAATGCTTAACTGGGTGCTGGATCGTCAGCGTACGACGTTGCTGGTCGCCATCGGTACCTTGGTGCTCACCGTAATGCTTTACTTGTTCGTGCCCAAAGGATTCTTCCCGATGCAGGACACGGGCATGATCCAGGGTATTTCCGAGGCGCCACAATCCATTTCCTTTTCGGCCATGGCGGATCGACAGGAAGCGCTGGCCACGGCGATACTGCAGGATCCCGCGGTGGCAAGCCTGTCGTCGTTTATCGGCGTCGATGGCACCAATACCACGCTCAACAGCGGGCGTCTGCTGATCAACTTGAAACCGCTATCGGAACGCGGCATCCGCGCCGCGGAAGTCATTCGCCGACTGCAGGAGAGGCTCGCGTCGGTAGATGGGATTTCTCTTTTTATGCAGCCGATTCAGGACCTGACCATCGAAGACCGCGTGAGTCGTACGCAATATCAGTTCAGTGTCGAAGACGCGAATCCCGGGGAACTCAGCGACTGGGTCCCGAAGCTCGTCGAGCGATTGCGCCAGCTGCCGTCGCTGGCCGACGTGACGAGCGATTTGCAGGATCAAGGGCTGCAGGCTTTTATCGAGATCGACCGCGATACCGCCAGTCGATTCGGTATTACACCAGCCGCTGTCGACAACGCGCTTTACAACGCCTTTGGCCAGCGACTGATCTCGACCATCTTCACGCAGTCGAATCAATACCGCGTAGTGCTCGAAGTGCAGCCTGGACTTCAGCATGGGTCGACAGCACTGGGCGACATCTATGTCCCGGCTTCGGATGGGCAACCGGTTCGACTCAGCACGAATGCGCACGTAACCGAACGCGCCGCACCGCTGGTGATCAACCATCTCGGCCAGTTCCCGGCCGCCACGATCTCGTTCAACCTTGCACCGGGGGCGTCACTCGGTGGCGCGGTCGACGCGATTCGTTCCGCCGAACATGGTATCGGCCTTCCGGTGAGTCTCCAGACCAGCTTTCAGGGAGCCGCGCTTGCCTTCCAGGCATCGCTGGCGAACACGCTGTTGTTGATCCTTGCCGCGATCGTGACCATGTATATCGTGCTCGGCGCGCTGTACGAGAGTTACATCCATCCGATCACGATCTTGTCCACGCTGCCCTCGGCCGGCGTCGGTGCGCTGTTGGCGCTCATGCTCTCAGGCAATGATCTTGGCATTATCGCGATCATTGGCATTATTCTCCTGATCGGTATCGTCAAAAAGAACGCGATCATGATGATCGACTTCGCGCTCGATGCCGAACGTCGGGAAGGCAAGACTCCCCGCGAGGCAATCTACCAGGCGTGCCTCTTGCGTTTCCGTCCCATCATGATGACTACGTTGTCAGCACTGCTCGCGGCATTACCGCTGATGCTCGGTACCGGTGTTGGCTCCGAGCTGCGTCATCCGCTTGGCATTACCATGGTGGGTGGGCTGTTGGTGAGCCAAATGCTGACGTTGTTTACCACGCCGGTGATTTACCTGGCCTTTGACGGGCTCGCGCGTCGTTTCAAATCGCGCCGAGTGAATGTAGCGGTCGAAAAGCAGGATACCGGCGGCTTACAGCCATGAATATCTCCACTCCTTTTATTCACCGGCCGGTTGCTACGACCCTGCTCACGCTGGGCGTGGCGCTTGCTGGCGCGGTCGCGTTCAATTTGCTTCCGGTGGCGCCCTTGCCGCAAGTGGAGTTTCCGACGATCTCGGTGCAAGCGTCGTTGCCGGGCGCGAGCCCCGAGATCATGGCCGCGACGGTGGCGACACCGCTGGAGCGCTCGCTGGGACGCATCGCCGGCATCACGGAAATGACATCGTCCAGTTCGCTCGGCTCGACACACGTGACCCTGCAGTTCGACCTTAATCGTGATATCGACGGCGCCGCTCGCGATGTCCAGGCGGCGATCAACGCCTCACGCAGTCTTTTGCCCACCGGACTGCCGAAAAATCCGACCTACCGCAAGGTCAATCCGGCCGACGCGCCGATCATGATTCTGGCGCTGACGTCGAGCACGATGACGCAAGGCCAGATGTACGACGCGGCCGATACCATCATCGCCCAAAAGTTGTCGCAGGTGCAGGGAATTGGTCAAGTGACCGTGGGGGGCAGTGCGCTGCCGGCGGTGCGCGTGGAATTAAACCCGGCGTCGCTCAACAAATACGGTATTGGGTTAGAGAGCGTGCGTAGCGCCATCGCGGCGACGAATGCTAACCGGCCCAAGGGCGCGGTCGAAGACGGCGATCGGCACTGGCAGATTTACGTTAACGACCAGGCGAAGCAAGCGGCCGATTACCTCCCGTTGATCGTGAGTTATCGCAACGGTGCTGCGGTACGTCTGTCGGATGTAGCTGACGTGACGGACTCAGTGCAAGATCTGCGCAACGCCGGCTTGGCCAACGGCAAGCCGGCGGTTCTCGTGATCATGTACAAGCAGCCGGGAGCGAACATCATCGAGACCGTCGACCGTGTCCGGGCGTTGCTGCCGGCGCTGCGTGCCTCGATCCCGAACGCGATCGATCTTTCCGTCGCGCTCGATCGTACGCCTACCATCCGTGCCTCGTTACGTGACGTGGAACGCACGCTCATGATATCGACCGCGTTGGTCATTCTGGTCGTGTTTCTGTTTCTACGCAGCGCGCGCGCCACGTTGATCCCCAGTGTTGCGGTACCAGTGTCGCTGATCGGGACCTTCGGTGTGATGTATTTCGCCGGATTTAGTCTGGATACACTTTCGCTCATGGCACTGACCATCTCCACCGGGTTCGTGGTCGACGACGCCATTGTGGTGCTGGAAAATGTCTCGCGTTATATCGAGAAGGGCGCGTCACCCATGCAGGCCGCGCTGGTCGGCACGCGCGAAGTGGGGTTTACCGTACTCTCCATGAGCCTCTCGCTCATCGCGGTGTTTATTCCCATTCTGCTTATGGGCGGCATTGTCGGACGGCTGTTCCGCGAATTTGCCGTGACTCTGTCAGCGGCAATTCTGGTGTCACTGGCGGTGTCGCTTACCACCACGCCGATGATGTGCGCGCTGTGGCTCAAACAAAAAACGCAGCGCATGCCCGGCCGTTTTTCCCAGGCAAGCGATAATGCGTTCGCCACGCTATTGGTCTGGTACGAAAAATCGTTATCCTGGGCGTTGCGCCATGGGCGTTTCATGATGCTGTTGTTGCTGGGCACCGTGTGTCTGAACGTTTATCTTTTTATTATTGTGCCTAAAGGTTTTTTCCCCCAGCAGGACACCGGAAGATTGATCGGCAATATCCAGGCGGATCAGAGTATCTCGTTTCAGGCGATGCGGCAGAAGCTGGCCGATTACATGAATATCATCCGTCAGGATTCGGCGGTGGAAAATGTGGTCGGCTTTACCGGCGGTTCGCGAGTCAATTCGGGTTTCATGTTTATCTCACTCAAACCGCTGGCGGAGCGCAAGCTATCCGCCGACCAGGTGATCGGTCGGTTGCGCGGTATGCTCGCGCGTGAACCTGGCGCGAACCTGTTCCTGCAACCAGCGCAAGACATCCGCATGGGCGGACGGCAGAGCAACGCGCAGTATCAGTACACGCTGCAGGCAGATCAGCTTGACGAACTGCGCGCCTGGGGGCCACGCATCCAGCAGGCGCTGAGCCAACTGCCGGAACTGGCTGACGTGAACACGGATCAGCAGGATAAGGGCCTGCAGACCACGCTGGTCATCGACCGCGACACCGCCTCGCGCCTCGGCGTGACGCCGGCGTTGATCGACGCGACGCTGAACGACGCCTTCGGCCAGCGCCAGGTCTCCACGATTTACAATCCCCTGAACCAGTACCGCGTGGTGATGGAAGCCGCGCCTCAGTACTGGCAAAGCCCCGCGGCCCTGAACAACGTCTACGTGAGCACGTCCACCGCGGCGCAGGTGCCGCTGTCGGCGTTCGCGCACTACGAACCCACCAGCACCCCGCTCGGCGTGAACCACCAGGGCCAGTTTGTCGCAACGACGATCTCGTTCAATTTGCCGCCCGGCGTTTCGTTGTCCGCCGCAACGCGCGCGATCAGCGACGCTCTTGACCGCATCGGTGTGCCCACGTCGATCCATGGCAGTTTCCAGGGAACGGCGCGCGCGTTCCAGGATTCGCTCGACAGCCAGCCGTGGCTGATCCTGGCCGCGCTGTTGACGGTCTATATCGTGTTGGGCATTTTGTATGAAAGCTACGTGCATCCAGTCACGATTCTTTCCACGCTGCCATCCGCCGGTGTCGGTGCGATCCTCGCGCTGCTGGTGTTTCACATCGAGTTCAGTGTTATCGCGCTGATCGGCGTGATTCTGTTGATCGGCATCGTCAAGAAGAACGCCATCATGATGATCGATTTTGCGCTCGACGCCGAACGCAAACAGGGGTTGCGTCCGGAGCAGGCGATCTTCCAGGCCTGTCTGCTGCGTTTTCGTCCGATCATGATGACGACCATGGCCGCGCTGCTGGGCGCGGCGCCGCTGGCGGTCGGTTTCGGCGAGGGTGCGGAACTACGCCGTCCACTCGGCGTCGCCATCGTCGGCGGTCTGATCGTAAGCCAGTTACTGACGCTGTATACGACGCCGGTGGTTTACCTCTATCTCGACCGCTTCCGTCTCTGGTGTCTGCAGGCATGGGCCGGAAGCCCGGAACGGCCCGCCGTCGACAGCGCGCCACGTCCCACATGAACGCGAGAACGGAACCGTGATGAAGCGGAAAGATATCTATATTCTCCTGTTGACGGCGCCGTCCATGCTGCTGACCGCCTGCGCCGTCGGTTCCGATTACGTGCGGCCGACCGTCGAAGCACCGGCCGCGTTCAAAGAGCTCGACGGCTGGAAAGCGGCGCAACCGCGGGATCTCGAGATCCATGGGAAATGGTGGGAGGCATTTGGCGATCCCCTGCTGAACAGCCTCGAAGATCAAGTGGATATCTCAAACCAGAATCTCGCTCAGGCCGAAGCGCAATACCGCCAGGCCCGCGCGCTGGTTCAATCGGCGCGGGCGGGGTATTTTCCGGTCGTGACCGGTAATGTCTCCGCCACGCGTTCCCGCTCTCCATCGAACTCGGTCAACGCAGCGTCGGGCGGAGTGAATACCGCGCGCTCGCTGTCGCTCGATGCCTCATGGGAGGCGGATGTGTGGGGACGCGTCCGGCGCACGGTCGAGGCCAACGTCGCCAACGCCCAGGCGAGCGCGGTGGATCTGGAGGCGGCCCGACTCAGCGCCCATGCCGAGCTGGCGCAGGATTTCTTTCAATTGCGTGCCGTGGATGCCCAGAAACGGTTACTGGAAGACACGGTTGCCGAATACGAGAAATCAATGCAGCTCACCCAGAATCAATACCAAGCAGGCGTGGTGGCCAAGGCGGACGTGGTGCAGTCGGATACCCAGCTCAAGACCACGCAGGCGCAAGCGATCGATCTCGGTGTGCAGCGTGCCCAGCTGGAACATGCCATTGCATTGCTGATCGGCAAACCGCCGTCAAATTTCTCGATCGCGCCATCGCCGCTGCCTCTTGCTACCGTGCCGCCGCCGATCCCGGTGGGCGTGCCATCAACGCTGCTCGAACGCCGGCCGGATATCGCTGGCGCGGAACGACGCGTGGCGGCCGCGAATGCGCAGATTGGCGTGGCGAAATCTGCTTATTTCCCGTCGCTTACGCTGTCCGCCGCCGGCGGTTATCAAAGTACGAATCTGGCGCAATGGCTCACCGCGCCGAGCCGTTTCTGGTCGATTGGACCGGCGCTGGCTGAAAACCTGTTAGACGGCGGCTTGCGGCGGGCGCAAACCGAGGCCGCGGTTGCCGCCTACGACGCTAGCGTGGCCGCCTACCGGCAGACCGTGCTGAACGGGTTGCAGGAGGTGGAAGACAATCTCGTGGCGCTGCGCATTCTGGAACAGGAAGCACAGGTGCAGGAGCAGGCGGTGAAGTCGGCGCAGCAATCCGTGCAGCTAACCACCAACCAGTATAAAGCGGGGATCGTGAGTTACCTGAACGTGATCACGGTACAAACCGTGGCGGTCGGCAATGAACGGACCGCCGTGGACATCCTGAACCGGCGGTTGGCCGCTAGCGTATTGCTGATCAAGGCGTTGGGCGGCGGATGGAGTGTGTCCGAGCTATCGTCGCTGGGGATGGCGGGCAGCGATAAAACGGCAGGCACGCCAATTAAATAATTCAACCATGATCGAATCGCTCGGGAACGTTGGTTTTATTTTGTCACGGTCGGCGCGTTTGCCCATGATCACGCGGCGTGCGACAAAGCGAATACTGGGCCTGGATCGGTATTTTTACAAATTTTTGCATAGCTTTACGCGCATTGTGTAAGCGCGTTAACTAGGAGGGCGTTTAAACTAAGAGGTTATAAGTGCAATCACAACGAGTTCAGGGCGATCAGATACATCCAGTGATCGTCACGCGACACTCTGGAAACGTTAGCTGAATTGATGATCAATCTATTTTCAAGGAGCATAAAATGAATATGACTAAAACAAAGACGATAACTTGGTTGCTCGCCTTCTCCACGTTGGCGACGGCAATGCCGATGTCCGCCTACGCCGATCGCGATGACCACCGCGGCGATCGCGACCGGCATGACGATCGGGGGGGATGGCACGGTGATATCCGGCATTTCCACGACCGCGACCTCGGTCGTTGGCGTACTGGCAATTGGCATCACGAATTCCATGATGGTCGATTAGGTTGGTGGTGGGTGGTGGCTGGTCTGTGGTACTTCTACCCGCAGCGGGTCGCTGGCTATCCCGATCCGTATACGCCGCCGCCCGTCGTGGTCGTGCAGCCTACCGCTCCGGCTCCGGCGCCGAGTGCACCGCCGCCGTCGCAGTACTGGTACTACTGCGATGCCGCCAAAGGGTATTACCCCTATGTGCCTTCCTGTCCGGCGGGATGGAGAATGGTGCCCTCGACGCCTTCGGGCGTACCGGGCCAATGAGGCCCTTAGGAGAATGACGATGAATCTCAGCAAGACAGTACTGGGCGCGGCCCTCGCCGTGACATTGATCGGATGTGCCTCGATCCCGACGGGGCCGAGCGTGGCGGTTATGCCCGGTCCCGGCAAGCCGTTTGATCTGTTCAACGCTGACAATGCCATTTGCAAGGAGTTCGCGCACCAACAGATCGGTGCGGACCCGAACGACGTGGCGCGGGAGCAGGTGTTGACGGGTGCGGCGGCCGGGGTGGCACTGGGCGCGGCGTCCGGCGCGCTCATGGGGCACGGTCACGGGGGCCAGGCCGAGTCGATGGCGGGAGCGGGTCTGATCGTCGGTTCCGCCGCCGGCGGGAATGCGGCGAATCAAAGCACCATGACATTACAGCGCCGGTACGATATTGCTTACCAGCAGTGCATGTATGCCAAGGGCAACCAGATTCCAGGCTACCCGGCGCCGCGTTATGTTACGCCACCACCGCCTCCACGCCCTTAAATTCTTCCAGAGTTGACGTGTTTCAAGGTGACCGCGTTTTTGAAGCGGCGAGGTGAATACTCAGGCCGCGCGCCGTTTTTCGATCTTGAAAGACTGCTTCAGTTGTGTCCGCAGTTCCGGCGTATCCTCGTGCCCGTGGACGCTAATCGCATGCTGTACCGCCGCTTCCAGCAGCTCGTATTCGGTATCAGCAAAGATGGCCACTGAGCAGTGTAATTCGCTTCGAAAATCTCGACAGTCTATGAATTTCCTGACCATTGCTCCTCCATTTTTTTTGTATCGAGTTAAACAACACGAGGAAAAGACCAGCTATTACAAACCCCCATTCCTTTGTGCGGGACCAGTTACCAAGCTTAAACGTCGAGAGAAGTGTGTCAAGCCATGCAAGTTCACTGCCACATTTGAATATATATCGTACATTATCGATGAGGTACCCGAAGGGTGCATGACACACCTGATCAGAAACGCGCTGGCATCAGGATTAAAGACGTGAGGAGGGCCCGTCTCATTCCCTTCAGAAAAATCTCTCCAATGTAAGACCTTTCAGATCAATATCCGTGGAACGTCCCGAGACAACGTCGGCCAGGATTTTTCCCGAGCCGCAGGCCATGGTCCAGCCGAGGGTCCCATGGCCGGTATTAAGGTAGAGATTTTTGTAAAACGTGGGGCCCAGAACGGGCGGATTGTCCGGCGTCATGGGCCGCAGACCGCACCAGGGCTGTGCTTGCGTCTGATGGGCGGCGCCCGGAAACAGGTCGTCCAGCACATGTGAGATGGTGGCGAGCCGCGCTGGGCGGAGTTTGAGGTCGTAGCTCGTGAGTTCCGCCGTTCCCGCGCCACGCAGCTTGTTGCCCAGGCGCGTGATCACAACTTTGTGCGTGGCGTCCGTCACGCTGCCGGATGGGGCCGCCGCGGCATCCATGAGCGGGAGAGTAACGGAGTAGCCTTTGACGGGATAGACCGGCAGCCGAATGCCAAGCGGGCGCAACAGCAGCGATGAGTAGCTCCCGCAGGCGATCACACAGGCATCGGCGGTCATTTCCCCTTTGTCAGTGAGCACGCGGTCAAGACGCTCGCCATGGGCCTCCAGCCGTTCGATACGGGTATTGGGTACAAACCTCACGCCTTGTGATCCAGCAAGATTCGCGAGCGCCTGCGTGAATTGGAAACAATCGCCCGATTCGTCCCCGGGAAAGTGAAGACCGCCCACGATCTTCTCCTGCGATGTGCGTAACGCGGCTTCCTGCGCGACGCAGCCGGCGCGATCGAGCAGGCGGCAATCCACGCCCCAGCGTGTGAGCAGCGTGGCATCCCGTGCCGCTTCATCGAGTTCTCTTGTCGTGCGGAACAACTCGAGTATGCCGGTCATGCGCTCGTCATAATGGATTCCGGTTTCGCGCCGCAGCGCCGTCAGGCATTCATGGCTGTAACGCGAAAGACGCACCATGCGCTCTTTGTTAATGATGTAGCGTTCGCGCGTACAGTTAGCGAGCATTTTGAAAAGCCACGACCACATCGCCGGATCGAAGCGCGGACGCAGCACCAAAGGCGAATGCGGACGCAGCATCCATTTCAGTGCTTTGAGCGGAATGCCGGGTGCCGCCCACGGCGTACCCGCCCCCCACGAGACCTGACCGCCGTTGGCGTAACTTGTTTCAAGACCCGGCGCCGGTTGCCGATCCACGACCGTGACTTCATGCCCCGCGCGATGCAAATACCAGGCGCTGGTGACGCCGATTACTCCGCCGCCAAGAACAAGCACTTTCATGTGATGGCTGTGTCGCTGAAGAGTGAATGGCGCTTAGGCATGCCAGGCGGTGAAATTGTTTACCGGCTCGCGCGCGGTGCAGTAATTGTTCACGGGCGCTGCCGTGTCGGGATAGCCGAGCGCCATGCCGCAGACGAGGGCATGGGTGTCGGGCACATTCACAAGCCGGCGAACGACGTCGGGGTATTCCGCGATCGCGGCCTGCGGACAGGTAGCGAGGCCATGGCCCAGCGCGGCGAGCATGACGTTTTCGATGAACATGCCCATGTCGATCCAGGAGCCTTTCTCGAGCGCGCGATCGAGAAAGAACAGCAGCCCCACCGGCGCGCCGAAGAAGGAATAATTGTTGTTCCAGGCCTTGAGGCGCGCGTCCTTGTCGTCGCGCCCGATCTTGAGGGCCTGGTAAAGCGCCAGCCCGCAAGCGATACGCCGCGATTTGTAAGGCTCGTTCCATTGTTTCGGATAATAGGAATAATCAGGATTTTCCGGGCGCCCGGCCTGGCGTTCCGCCAGCAGCGCCGCGCTGATCTTCTGCTTGGTTGCGCTCGTCGCCACCACGATCTGCCACGGCTGGGCGTTGGTGCCGGAAGGCGCCCAGCGCGCGGCCTCGAGAATTGCCTCCACCGTGGCGCGGTCAACCGGTTTATCGAGATAGGCGCGTGTGGAGGCGCGGCGTCGCATGGCTTCAAGGACATCCATCGGCAAATCTCCCGCTAGCTGATCGTGAATGGCGTAATGTACCCCGATTACGCTATGAGAAGAATTCCTGGGTGTGTGCCCAAACGAAAAAACCCGGCGAGTGCCGGGTCGTTTCCGGGAGAAACTATTCGAATTTAACTGGTGGAAGCACGGGCGGTGAGCATCGGCGGAACGCGGCGTTCGGCCTTTTGCAGCCAATGCTGGATGCGGCGGGCATCGCCATAACGGCTGAGCTTGCCCCACGAATTGAGCAAGACGATCGTCAGCGGCCGGTCGGATATGGTGGTCTGCATGATCAGGCAATTGCCCGCGGCGGCGGTATAGCCGGTTTTGCTGAGGCCGATGTCCCAACTGTCGCGGTGGACCAGACGGTTGGTGTTGCGAAAGGCTATCTGGCGTCCCGAGGCGCGGTCGGTGATCCGGAACGAAGGCGTGGTGGTCATCGTTTCGAACAACGGGTGTTTCTGTGTTTCGTTGACGAGGCGCACGAGATCGTTGGCCGTAGAAATGTTTTCATTGTGCAGGCCACTGGCATCGACATACCGAGTCTGAGCCATGCCGAGTTGTTGCGCCTTGGCATTCATGGCCTTGAACATGGCCTCTTCGCCGCCGGGATAGGTGCGACCCAATGCCGCCGCCGCGCGATTGTCGGAAGCGCCGAGCGCCGCGCGCAACAGGTCGTAACGTGTGAACACGGCCCCGAAGGAAAGGCGGGATTTCGTGCCGCGCAGGCGATCGCGGTCATCGCGCGATATTTTTATCTGTTCGTCGAGCGACAAACCCGATTCGAGAATGACCAGCGCTGTCATGAGCTTGGTCAGGGAGGCAATGGGTCGCTGACGCTCGATATTATGTCCATAGAGCATGACGCCTTCGCGATCATCCACGATCATGGCCACGCCGGATTGCAGCGTAAGCCGTTCGGGGTGACCGTATTGGATAATGTCTGTCGCCGAGACGTACGAGGCCGCCTTGTGATCAGGCGCCTGGGTAACGTTGGCATCCGAAGTAACGTGAATTGTGGCAAGTGCAATGCCGGCACCGGTCGCCAGAGCAACCAGAATTCTTGTCGGTTTCATCAAGCTGAAAACTCCTCCCTGTCAATTTATCGTGCCGCCACCTTGAATATTAGTTGCAGATCGGCAGGGCGCAACCTTAACCTACCATTTGGGTCTTGTGAAGCGTGGTTGGGAGGACGTATTTCCCCTCCGGAACACCACTCATCGGTGGAGAGGTCGCCGGGCTGGGGCTAACATGTCTTGGTTGCGGAATTGGACCGCTTGATACGGTAGGCGGGGCTTTTATAAGCTGTGGCAGAGGATTTCGGAAAAATCACCGATAAGGAGCATCATCATGGCACATACCTATCACGAGCTGAAGGAAATGACCGTGGCACAGTTGCGTGAGATCGCCAAGGACATGGAACACGAGGCGGTCAAGGGCGCGACGCAGATGAATAAAGATCATCTGCTGAAGGGCTTGTGCACGGCGCTGGGAATCGAGATGCACGAACACCATGAGGTGGTTGGCATCGACAAAGCGGCGATCAAGACCAAAATTCGGGCCTTGAGAAAAAAACGCGATGAAATTCTGGCCTCACAGGAACGCAAGGAACTCGGCGGCGTATTGCGGCAGATTCATGCCCTCAAGCGTACTATCCGGCGGGCGACGGTTTGACCATATTATTTTTTTCGTGTAATCCGGAAACACTGGTGGATTTTCGGATCACGCTCGAAGTCTTTGGGGATGGTTTTGCGGCAAATGTCTTCGATGTGGGGATCCGCGGGCATGTCCCGGTCCATCCGGAAGCGGCGCAGGTTCGTTGAGAAGATCAATATCCCGCCTGGCTCAAGCAATGCGGCGGTGTCGGCAATGAGCGCGGCGTGATCGCGCTGCACATCGAGCGTGTTTTCCATGCGCTTGGAGCGTGAGTACGTCGGCGGATCGAGAAAGATCAACCCGTAGCGCCGTTGCCGGTTTTCCTTCAGCCATACCAGCACATCGGCCTGAACCAGTTCGTGTTTATTCTCCGCCAGTTTATTCACTTCAAAATTCCGCTGCGCCCAATCGAGATAGGTGTATGACATGTCCACGGTCGTGGTGGATGCTGCCCCGCCGAGCGCCGCATGCGCTGTGGCAGTGCCGGTATAGCCGAAAAGATTAAGGAAACGTTTCCCGCTTGCCAGTCCACCCAGCATGGTGCGCGTATCGCGATGGTCAAGAAATAATCCCGTGTCGAGATAATCAGTGAAGTTGACGAGGAAACGGCACGGACCCTCGCGGACTTCGTGAAACTTCCCAGTCTCGTCGAGCTTTTCATATTGTGCACCGCCTTTCTGACGACGACGCAGCTTGAAGAACATTTGCTCGCGCGGGATTTCTAGTACCAGCGGGATCACGCCCAGAGCGTGTTGCAGTCGCTGCCGTGCCTTGTCGGGGCTGATCGTGTCTGGCGCCTCGTATTCCTGTACGTGCACGTAGCGCCGGTCCGACTCATACACGTCGATCGCGAGGTTGTACTCGTGCAAGTCGGCGTCGTACAGGCGATAGGCGAATATCTCCTGGCGTCGCGCCCAGCGCCCGAAATGTTGCAAATCCTTGCGCAGGCGATTGGCGAACATCTCGGCGCTCGAGCCGGGGCGGATCTCGAACGGTTTCGGTGTGCGCTCGCCCACGACGTTTTCCGATGTGATCTCGAAATGCAGCAGCTTACATTCGATGGCGCCGTTGTAGAGCGTGTGCATTTTGCCGGCGCGCAATCCCATGACTTTCCCCAGCTCGGGATTGCCGGTGAACACCGCGCCGCGCCAGCCGGGAAAACATTTTTTGAACTGTGTGCCGATTTCCGTGTACAGCATCGGTAACTCGGAACTCGGGCCCAGGCGTTCACCGTAGGGCGGGTTCGCCACCACGAGCCCAGTCGGGGCTTCTTCCGGGCTACAGTCGGCTAGCTCGCGTTGTTGTGCAACGATCAGATTGCCCAGCCCCGCGCGTTTTATGTTGTCGCGTGCGGCCCGGATCGCCAACGGATCGTGGTCATAGCCGTGAATCGGTGGCAGCTGCGTGAGGCCCGTTTCACGCCGTTGGCGCGCTTCATCGAGCAGCTCCGTCCATACGGCGACATCGTGTCGCTTCCAGCGCAGAAACCCGAAGTATTCACGAGCCAGCCCGGGCGCGATGTCGGCAGCGATCATGGCGCCTTCAATCGGCAGCGTGCCCGAACCGCACATGAGGTCGACCAGCATGCCCCCCTGTTTGGCGATGGCGGCCCAGTTGGCGCGCAGCAGGATCGCGGCGGCGAGATTCTCCTTGAGCGGCGCCTGCACCGTCTGCGTGCGGTAGCCGCGTCGGTGCAGGGATTCGCCCGAGAGATCGAGGCTGACCGTGACCTCGTCGCGCAGCAGATAGATATTCACCCGGATATCAGGCTGGGCCGTGTCCACGGAGGGGCGTATACCGAATTCATCGCGCAGCTGGTCGACGATGGCATCCTTTACCTTCAGGGCACCGTAGTGCGAATGGGTAATGGCCGATTGCGAGGTGGTGAAGTCCACGGCGAGCGTCCCCTCGGCGGCGAGATGTTCCTTCCAAGCGATGGTTTGTACACCGGCGTACAGGTCTTCTGGCGTAGACGCCGGAAAACTTCCTAAAGGCAGCAGAATACGGCTGGCCAGACGCGACCACAGGCAGGCTCGATAGCCGATGGCGAGTGTTCCCTCGAACGCCACTCCGGCGCGCGTTTCCTTGATCGCCTCCGCGCCGAGCTGGCGCAACTCATCGGCCAGCAGCGATTCAATGCCCTTGGGGCAGGTGGCGAAGAATTGACGTGCGTCGGTCATGGTCAGGGGCGCATGTTACGTGTCCGGTCATTCCCGGTAAACAATTCAGGGTTGAGATAACGAGGTGAGGAGAAGATAATCAATTGAGCGATGATCCTGTAGGCGACCTTTCATGACGCGAATCGGTCTCGATCCGGAAACCAAGGTAGTCAATGAAGTCTTTGCGTTGATCTACGCGCCGGGGCGCACCCGTGACCGGTTTCCGGAGAATTGCGTGACCGTCATGGATTCCGAGGCCGCGGCGCTCGAAGGGGCCGATCCTGAAAAAAATCTTTATCCCGCCCGCGTCATCGGGCCGTCGCGTTCTTCCGAAGGGTTCCGGCTCTATTATCTGGTGGGCTGGCTGAATGACGATGAAGAAAGGAAATAGCGTCAATTTCTGAAACACCATTTCAATCAAAAAGGGCTTCCAACAGGAAGCCCTTTTTGATTACCGATGCGCAGCCTTACGCTTCGAGTGCGTCTTTCATCACATCGAGCGCCTTCGATTCGATCTGACGAATACGCTCTGCAGAAATCCCATATTCCGTCGCCAATTCATGTAGCGTAGGTTTGTTTTCATTCAGCCAGCGGCGCTGAATGATGTCACGCGAACGTGCATCGAGCGAGGAGAGCGCGTCCTGGAGTTGCGTCTGGCGGACGTCTTCCTGATCGGTCTGTGTCGCCAGTACCTCGGGGTTGTAGCGCATGTCCTGCAGGTAGCCGGCCGGCGCGACATGATAATTGTCGTCATCAGCGTCATTGTCGGCGTCGAACGCGACGTCAGCGTGGCTCATGCGACCTTCCATTTCCTGTACTGTTTCCGGTGCCACGTTCAGATTTTCCGCCAGCGTATCGACCTCTCCGCGTGTCATCCAGCCGAGGCGCTCGCGGGATTTGCGCAGGTTGAAGAACAGCTTGCGTTGCGCCTTGGTGGTTGCGACCTTGACGATGCGCCAATTACGCAAGACGTAGTCGTAAATCTCCGCCTTGATCCAGTGGACGGCGAATGACATCAGGCGCACCTTGCGCGCCGGGTCATAGTGCTTGACCGCTTTCATCAGGCCGATATTGCCTTCCTGGATCAGATCCGCCTGCGGCAGACCGTAGCCGGAGAAGCCGCGTGCGATGCGGGCGACGTAGCGCAGATTCGACATGACCAGTTGCCGGGCGGCGTTGAGATCATTGTGCTTGTGGTAGCGTCGCGCCAACTTGCGTTCCTCGCTCACGCTGAGGACCGGCAGGGCGTTGACGGCTTGCAAATAAGCCGATAGCCCCTTTTCGGGGTAGAGATTGATGGGCAATGTCAGTGCCTGGGTCATGTCTGGAAACCTCCTGCTGCTTATCCTTCCGTCTTCTCTTAGGCTAAATATTTTAGCACTCGAACCATGTGAGTGCCAAACGTAAGAAAAGTTCGCTTGTTATGGGGTGTTTATGGGTTGGGTATAGGAAGTTTCAAGGGTCAGCGGGGTTCTATGGCACGCAAATGGCGGCCGACCGCCAGCCGCGAGCCGAGCCAACCGAGTAGCGCCCCAGCTCCGATCAAGCTCAGAGTTGCCACGAAACCCATGTTCTCGAGCGTAAACGGGCTGCCATAGAGGTTGGCGAGACGGTCTACCGGCCCCGACAGTAGCAACAGGCCGAGGCCGACCAGCAGCAAGGCCAGGAGACCGCCGAACAGGCCCTGGAGCGTGCCGGCATAAAGAAAGGGGCGACGAATAAAGGCATTGGTGCCGCCGATCAATTTGATGATCTCGATTTCGTCACGGCGGTTGAGGACGGCGAGGCGGATGGTATTCCCGATAATGAGCAGCACGGCCAACGTCAGCCCCGCCGTCAAAATCAGTACTCCCTGACGGGCCAGATCGAGCATGGCATGCAGCCGGCGCACCCATTCGAGATCGAGTTGCGCCAGTTCGACTTCGTTGTACCGGCGCAGATCCTTCAGTAGCGACTGCAGGGCATCGGGATGGGCGTGCGCGGCAGCCGGGTGCACGACCAGCACCGGCGGCAGCGGGTTGCGGTCGAGCGAGCCCAGTGCTTCCCCGAAGCCCGACAGTTTCTTGAACTCGGCCAGCGCCGCCTCGCGCGAGACGTAATCCACCCAGGAAACCGCCGGTAACTTCCGGATTTTTCCGGAAAGCTTTTCGATGGCGGAATCGGACATGTCCTGTTTCAGGAACAGTGAAATCTGGCCGTTATCTTCCCACCCGCGCGCTAGCCGTTGTACGTTCTCGATAGCGACATAAAGCCCGGCCGGCAGCGCCAGCGTAATGCCGATCACCGCGACGGTCAGGAAGGTGGCCACCGGCGCGCGCGAGAGTTGCCCAAGGGTATAAAAGAAAACCTGCGCGTGACGCAGAAAATAATTTCTGATCACGATTTCCCTCCCGAGTCGCGGGCGAGTTCGCCGTGATTCAGTTCAATGACGCGCTGGCGCGCGCGATCGATGAGATGAAGATCGTGCGTCGCGATCAGGACTGTGACGCCATGGTGATGGAAATCGAGAAACAGGTCGAGGATCTCGTCGGAGAGTTTGCTGTCAAGATTGCCGGTCGGCTCGTCCGCGAGCAGCAAGGGCGGCTTGTTGACCACGGCGCGTGCGATACCGACGCGCTGCTGTTCTCCTCCGGAAAGCGTCACCGGAAACATGCGCTCCTTGTCGAGCAGCCCGACCATCTCGAGTGCGGCACGCACGCGCCGCGGAATCTCTTGCTGGTCGGCGCCGGTGACGATCAGGGGCAGCGCCACATTGTCGTACACGGTACGATCAAATAGCAGTTTGTGATCCTGGAAGATCACACCGATTTCGCGTCGGAAATAGGGAATGCGCCGGTGCGGAAGTTTCGTCAGGTTTTTGCCGTTGACGGCAGCCTCGCCACGCGTTGGCCGCTCGATGGCGGTGATGAGCCTGAGTAGCGTACTTTTGCCCGCGCCGGAGTGCCCGGTGATGAAGGCCATTTCGCCGGCTTCGATACGCAGATTGATGTTGCGCAAGGCATCGAAGCCGCCGGGATAACGCTTGAAAACGTGGGCGAACTCAATCATGCAGGAAGCCCCTTAGGGTGACGGCAACAGTGCGTCGACATACTCCTCCGCGTTGAATTCACGCAAGTCGTCCATGCCTTCCCCCACGCCGATGAAGCGGATGGGAAGCCCGGTCTGGCGCGCCATGGCGATCAGGATACCGCCCTTGGCGGTGCCATCGAGTTTGGTCAGCGCGAGACCGGTTACCCCCACGGCTTCACGGAAATGCTTGAGTTGCGACAACGCGTTCTGCCCGGTGCCGGCATCGAGCACCAGCAACACCTCATGCGGGGCGTCGGAGCGGGATTTGCTGATCACGCGCCGGATCTTCCTGAGTTCATCCATCAGGCCTTCCTGCGTGTGCTGGCGTCCGGCGGTGTCAACGATGAGCACGTCACTGTTTCGTGCAACCGCGGCATTGAGCGCATCGTGCACCACCGCCGCAGCGTCAGCCCCGGTGTGCTGGGCGATGACGGGGAGATCGAGTCGCGCGGCCCAGGTCTTGAGCTGTTCGATGGCCGCGGCGCGGAAGGTGTCGGCTGCTGCCAGTGTTACCGTGAACCCGCTATTTTTGAGATAGTTCGCGAGTTTGGCGATGGAGGTGGTTTTACCCACCCCATTGACACCCACGACCATGATGATGAAAGGCCTTTCTGCTGTGATTTTCAGCCCCTGATTACAGGGATCGAGAATCGAAAGAAGGCCTTGCCGGAGTGCGCCATACACGGCTCGAGTATCGTTCAACTGCTTGCGCGAGACCTGATCCGTGATGTTCTGTATCAGATGCTGCGTGGTTTCCACGCCCACGTCGGCGGACAGGAGCAATGTTTCCAGTTCCTCGAAAAGCGTGTCGTCGAGTGTACGGTTCCCGAGCAGCAGATCGGAAAGCCCCCGGGTAAAGCCGCGTTGGGTAGCGGTCAGCTTGTCGCGCAAGCGGCCCAGCAGGCCGGCAGGGCGGTTTTTTTGTGTCTGGCCAGAAGGGTGAGACGGACTCAAGAGATAATCCTGAATGGAAACTTTTTCGGTTGAGCGGCTCTAAGCTGTGGCACAATATTATATAAGAGAATAATCCGGGAAACCTCATGCTTCATAAACTTTCATGGCTCCTGCTTCTGAGCCTGTGGCTGACGGCGTGTGGTCAGACGCACGAAACGACCTTGGATAACGGTCTACACGTCATTGTGCACGAAGATCATCGTTCGCCGGTGGTGGTTTCGCAAATTTGGTACAAGGTCGGCAGCCAGGACGAACCCGAGGGTCTCACCGGTATTTCGCACGCGCTCGAGCACATGATGTTCAAGGGCACGGCCAAACTCAAACCCAACGAGTTTTCGCGCATCATCGCCGAGAATGGCGGGCGCGAAAACGCCTTCACCAGTTACGACTACACCGCCTATTTCCAGCAACTGGAAAAATCGCGTCTCCCCATCGCCTTCGAACTTGAGGCCGATCGTATGCAGAATCTGCTCCTGACCGAGACCGAGTTCAGCAAAGAGATCAAGGTGGTGATGGAAGAGCGCCGGTTGCGCACGGAGGATCAGCCCGAGGCGCTGGTCAGTGAAAAGTTCATGAACACCGCCTATGAAGTTCATCCGTACAAGCATCCGGTCATCGGCTGGATGGCGGATTTGCAATCCATGACGGTTAAGAACTTGCGCGACTGGTACAGCCGCTACTATTCCCCTGCCAACGCCATTCTGGTCATAACGGGTGACGTGCAACCGAAGGACGTATTTGCGCTGGCGCAGAAATATTTCGGGCCAGTCCCCACGCGCCCATCGGTGAAGACCGCCGATGCAGTTGAACCGTCTCAAAAAAACGAGCGCCGCGCGCGTGTCTCGCTGCCGGCGGAGGTGCCTTACCTGATGTTGGGTTATCACACACCGGTACATGCATCGGCCGGTCGCCATGAAGTCGCTGAATGGGAGCCTTATGCATTGAGCATACTTGGCGGCGTGCTCGACGGTGGACAGGCCGCGCGATTCGAACGTGAACTGGTGCGCGAAAAGAAAATCGCTTCCAGTATCGACGTGGATTATTCGCCGGTGTCGCGTTCACCCTCCATGTTGGTCATCGAAGCCACGCCAGCCAACGGGCACACAACGGCGGAACTGGAAAAGGCCATCCGTGCCCAGATCGAGCGCATCCGCAACGAACCTGTGTCCGCCGAGGAGTTAAAGCGCGTGAAAGCGCAGGTCGTGGCGGGTAATGTCTACTCGCGCGATTCAGTGTTCTATCAGGCGATGCAGATCGGGCGCCTGGCGGCGGTCGGCCTCGACTGGCACATGCTTGATGATGAGGTAAAAAATCTCAACGCCGTGACGGCGGAACAGGTGCAGGCGGTCGCGCGCAAGTATCTCGTTGACACGAACCTCACGGTGGCCGTGCTCGATCCGCAGCCGATAGGCAAGGACAAACCGCGCCCCGTCCCGCGCATGAGAGGTGGCGATGTTCACTAGGATCCTGCTGCTTGTCGGCTTGTTGGCCGCATCGGTTACTGCTTTCGCGGGCCCAAAAATTCAGTACTGGACCTTGCCCAATGGCGCGCGGGTTTATTTTGTCGAGAGCCGCGAACTGCCCATGTTGCAGGTGCGCGTGGTGTTCGACGCCGGATCCAGCCGCGATCCCGTGGAAAAGGCGGGCGTTGCCAACCTGACAGCCGCCATGCTGGACGAAGGTGCGGGTAAGCTTAGCGCGGATGAGATTGCCAGTCGTTTTGAAGGTGTGGGCGCAGAATTTGGCGCTGGCGTCGATCGCGACATGGCCAACGTGAACCTGCGCAGTTTGTCGGATTCTGCCTTGCTGGATCCAGCGCTTGAATTGTTCGCCCAGGTTCTAGCCGCGCCTGCGTTTCCTGCGGAGAGTCTCGAACGCCAACGGGCGCAGGTGCTGGTATCCCTGCAAAAGGATGCGCAATCGCCGGGCGCCATCGCCGAGAAGGCGTTTTATCGCGAGCTATACGGTCCGCATCCCTATGCCAACGATCCGCCGGGGAATGACAAAAGCCTGAAGGCGATAACGCGCGAGGACCTGCTCGACTTTTACCGGCGCTATTATGTCGGGGCCAATGCCTGGGTGATGATCGTTGGCGACGCCAGCAAACGTCAGGCGCAGAATATCGCCGAACGCATCGTTGGCAAGCTGCCTGCCGGCAGCGCGCCGTCTCCCTTGCCGCCCGTGCGTACGCTCTACACCGGCTGGCAGAAACATATAGCGTTTCCTGCCACCCAGACCCATATCAATATGGGGCATCCGGGTGTGCGGCGCGGCGATCCGGATTATTTTCCGCTGTACGTGGGAAACTACATCCTCGGTGGCGGCGGTCTGGTATCCCGCCTGTCGGTGGAGGTACGCGAGAAGCACGGCCTGTCGTACAGCGTCTACAGTTATTTTCTGCCGTTGCGCATGCCGGGACCGCTTTTTATCGGTTTGCAGACGAAAAACACGCAACGCGATGAGGCGCTCAAGCTGGCGCGTCAGGTGCTGAAGGATTTTGTCGCCAAAGGTCCGACGGATGAGGAATTGGATGCCGCGAAGAAATACATCACCGGAAGTTTTCCGTTGCGACTCGACAGTAACGCCAATATCGCCGAGAACCTGGCGATGATCGGCTTCTATGGGCTGCCACTTACTTATCTCGATGATTTTATTCCACGCGTCGAGGCCGTGAGCGTTGATCAAATTCGCAAGACCTTCCGGCGGCGTGTGCATCCCGATCAGATGGTAACGGTGACCGTCGGTGCCGGACGCTGAGCGGAAACGCGCGCGTCGTATCTCAAGCGCGCACGTATCCGAATCGAAGTCATCCTCTCTCAAATCGACGTCATCCTATCCACGCAAGCTTCGCATCATCGGCGGGCGCTGGCGCGGACGGCGCCTGGATGTATCCGAATCGGAGGGTTTGCGTCCCACACCTGATCGTGTGCGCGAGACGCTTTTCAACTGGTTGCAACCTTATATCGCGGGCGCGAGTTGTCTCGATCTGTTTGCCGGGACCGGCGCGCTATGCCTGGAGGCGCTCTCGCGCGGTGCGGCGAGCGTGGTCATGGTGGAAAAAGCTCCGCACGTGGCGCAGCAGCTGCACCAGCATATTGAAAGACTGGAAGCCGCGGGAGCCGAAGTGGTACTGGCCGACGCGGTTGAATTTTTGCGGCGCACCCCGCGGGCATTTGATATCGTTTTTCTTGACCCTCCTTTCAAAAGCCATCTCATTGCGGACTGTGCCGCGATAGTGGAAACGCGGGGTTGGATCAGGCCCGGTGGGCTTGTGTACGTCGAGGCGCCCAGTCGGCTGGAGCTGGCGTTGCCGGCGACGTGGGAACGGATTCGCGGCAAAAAAGCCGGGCAGGTGGGCTATCATCTGGTGCGAAAGACCGCATAACGGCGGGAAATTCTTGATTTTCATCAATGAGGCGGCTATTGCCAATGATAAGCTTTGTTCCATTTCCAAGAGGCTGAATGAAAGTCATCGTGCTGTACCCCGGTACGTTTGACCCGATCACCAACGGCCATACGGATTTGGTGCGGCGGGCGGCGCGCTTGTTCGACGAGGTCATAATAGCAGTGGCGGCGAACCCGCAGAAGAAGCCTTTATTTAATCTCTCGGAGCGCGTGGAGCTGGCGCGTGCGGTATTGGCGGATGTCAAAGGCGTGAGGGTCACCGGCTTCGACAACCTTCTGGTCGACTGTGTGCGGCAACACAAAGCCAACGTGATCCTGCGCGGTTTGCGAGCGGCGTCGGATTTCGAATACGAATTCCAACTCGCAGGCATGAACCGGCGTCTGGCGCCGGAAGTGGAAACGGTGTTCATGACGCCGTCGGAGCAGGAGATGTTCATCTCGGCCTCGTTGGTGAAGGAGATCGCCTTGCTGGGTGGCAACGTGTCGGAATTCGTGGACGCGCGCGTGGCGGCTGCGATGGCCGCCAAAATACGCTAAGATGGGCAGACTATTGATCCGGCCAAATCCTTACATGAAGGAGGGCCATGAAAAGCGCTTCTCGTACATTAGTTACGCCGATGAGGCCGGATCAATAGAAAAATTCATATGATTAATGGATTATTGAGGCGGTAAGTAACTTGTTTCAAGGTTAAATGTATTTTCATGGCGGCAACTTCATTAGGTAGAGAAAACCGCCTCAATAATCCGGACTTATTTTGCAGGTATTTTATGTCTTTGCTGATTACCGACGAGTGCATCAACTGCGACGTGTGCGAGCCCGAATGTCCGAACGGTGCCATCACGCAGGGCGAGGAAATCTACCAGATTAAACCCGAACTCTGCACCGAATGTGTCGGACACTACGAGACGTCGCAATGTGTTGACGTTTGCCCCGTGGATTGCATCATCCTTGATGCCAATCATCCCGAGACCAAAGAGCAGTTGCAGATCAAGTATCAGGGGCTGATTCAACAAACCGCGTAAACTGGCTTCTCGTTAAAAAGGCGACCCTGGCCGCCTTTTTTATTTTGCAAATAAAAACCCAACAATCTTTGCCTCGCTACTCCGATTCCATTATCTTGTCGGACATGCGCCAATATTTGCGTCTGCTGCTCGTGCTGGTGTTGTTGCCTGCGGCAAGCTGGGCGACGGAGCCGCACCCACGCACCGCGGCCATTGCCAGCGCTCACCCCCTGGCGACCGAGGCCGGCCATGAAATTCTAGCGCGTGGCGGCAATGCCTTTGACGCGGCGGTCGCCGTCGCGGCCACGTTGGCGGTGGTCGAGCCTTACAATTCCGGTCTGGGCGGCGGCGGTTTCTTTTTGTTGCATCGTGCACGCGATGGTTTCGACGTCATGATCGACGCGCGCGAGCGCGCGCCGCTGGCCGCCACCCGCGACATGTATCTTCACCATGGCCGACCGGTGCCCACGCTTTCCATCGATGGCGCGCTGGCGGCCGGTATCCCCGGTACGCCGGCGGCGTTGGTGCGGCTCGCTAATAAATACGGAAAACTCCCGCTCAAGCAGACGCTGGCGCCCGCCATTCGTCTCGCGCGTGAAGGATTTCCAGTCACGGCGTTTTATTCAAAGATGCTGTTGCGCCAGCAGATGCGCTTGACCGATCGTTTTCCAGAGGCGGCGCGGGTATATCTGAGGGAAGGATTGATCCCGGCCCCGGGCGATACGGTGCGGCAACCGGAGCTGGGGCAAACGCTACAACGGCTGGCTGAAAAGGGACTCGCCGGGTTTTATGGCGGTGTAACGGCCGAGCGTCTGGTGCAGGGCGTGCACGACGCGGGCGGCATCTGGAGCCTTAAGGACCTTGCCGAATACCGCGTGGTGGAACGCGAACCGGTGCGTGGATCCTACCGCGGTGTCCGTATTACATCGGCATCGCTACCTTCGTCAGGTGGCGTCGTGCTGACTCAGATACTCAACATGCTTCAGGGCTTTGATCTGAATGCCATGCCGAAGGCACGGCGCGATCACATTGTGATCGAGGCCATGCGTCTTGCCTACCGCGACCGCGCGCGTTATCTGGGCGATCCGGATTTTGTGCGCGTGGATGTCCCGCATCTCCTCGATCCTGCCTATGCCTTGAAGCTCTGGGAAGAAATGATCGAGACGAAACCAGCCTCCATCGGCTCTTCTCCCAAGGCCGCGGGCGAAGGTACCAACACCACGCATTTTTCCATCATTGACCGGGAAGGCAATCGCGTGGCCGCCACGCTGAGTCTGAATACGCCTTTTGGTTCCGGCTTCATACCGCCTGGCACCGGGGTAATACTGAACAACGAGATGGACGATTTCGCCGTGAAACCCGACGCCCCCAACACCTATGGCTTGGTAGGCGGTGATGCCAACGCGATTGCTCCGGGCAAACGGCCGCTGTCGAGCATGACGCCGACGTTTCTCGAAAGCGATGAAGCCGTCGTGGTGCTGGGCACGCCGGGCGGCAGCCGTATCATCACCATGGTATTGCTGGCCACGCTGGAATTTGTGCATGGCCGCGGCGGGCCGAAAGAGTGGGTAAGCCTGCCGCGTTTTCATCATCAGTATCTTCCTGACGTGGTAACGCACGAAGCGCGCGCCATTGACTCCGATGAAGCGCGCGCACTGCTAGGCTTCGGACACAGGCTTGAAGCCATGCACGGCGATTATGGCAACATGCAGGTAGTGGCGTGGTACAAGAAGACCGGGAAGCTGGAAGCGGCTTCGGACCCGCGCGGCGAGGGTGCGGCGGTTGTGAAGTAGGGAGAACGGCTGACCATCACGCCGATTTGTCGGCGGTAGGTTCTCTATCGGTTTTATCGAAGTTGATCACCTGAATCACCGCCTCGACCCGGGTTTCCAGGTTCTTTTCCTGCTCGCGGATGCCGTCGCGGATCTGTTCCAGTTCTTGCACGCGTTCTTCCAGGGTATCGCTCGCCTGATGGATGCGCTTGATAGATTCGAGCCGTCGGCGTAATTGCACCTGGTGCTCGCGCACCTGGGACTCCATCGGCGACATGATGGTCTTGAGCCAGTTGTCGGCATCGCGATTGGCCATCTTGTAGATGGCGCGGGCCTTGGCCACGGAGGATTCGAAGAACTTGCGCGTGAGCGACCGTTGCTCGGTCAGAACGAGCGACATGCCTTTCATATACTGGTCGTGCCGGTCTTGGAGTCGCTTGATCTCGCGCAGATAGCGTGTGACGGAGAAACCGCCCGGTTTGATGTTGCCGAGACCGTGTTCCTCCTGGAATTTCTTGTATACCCCTTCCATCATGGATTTGATTTCCTGGGCCTGTTTGGAGGTTTCTTCCATGGTGTCTTGAGCGTGCTTGAAGAAACCTTCCATGCATGATTTGAGTCCAGCCGTAGTCAGGCTGAGATCCATTTCCTTCTTGGTCTGGGCGATCTGCGAGTCGAGGTTTTTCAGGTTCAGGTGTGTGTACAGCACGTTGGTCTGCTGTGAGAAGATGCTGCGCGTGGCCTGGAAGCGTTGCAGGCTTTTTTCGAACACCTCTTTGTCCGCCTTGACCTTCTGCATCATGTGTTCGATGACATCCATGTTCTTACCGGACAGGCCGCCGAGCTCGTCCATGTGCTCGTACACATTCTTCGTGCGCTGCGCAATGATCAGGCGCATGGCCTTGATGACGTCCTCCATGTCACCGCTGATGTTGTCGCGGACGATTTCGCGTTTGGCCGGAACGATTTCGTTGCCCAGCGCCTGCTCCAGCGCCAGGATGCGCGAGCGTTCGACGATTTTGCTGTCCTTTTTGACCTTGCCAAGCAGCGCCTTTTGCGCCGACACCGGAAACACGTTGCTTTCCGGGATGGCGAGGTGCTTCGCCGTATCGCGGATCTGGCGGTTGATTTCGTTCTGCACTTCTTTCCAGTCGCGCAGTTCGTCCCACAGGCCGTCGATCTTGTTCAGTACTACTAGGCGGCCCTTGTTCGGACTGTCTTTGCGCACGCCGATATGGTCGTGCCACACGTCAATGTCGGACTTGGTTACACCGGCATCGGCGGCGAGGATGAACAGTACCGCGTGTGCCGAGGGCAGCATGTTGAGCGTCAGTTCTGGCTCGGCGCCCAGTGCGTTGAGGCCCGGCGTATCGAGGATGACCAGCCCCTGTTCCAGCAGAGGGTGGGGAATGTTGATGATGGCGTGACGCCATTTTGGAATTTCCACCAGACCGTCCTCGGCCAGACGCATCCCGGTCTGCGATTCCTCCTCGGCGATGTGAAATCCCATCGTCTGGGCCTCCTCGCGCGCGATGTGCTTGACCTCGGTGATGTGTTGCAGCATCTGGATCATCTTGTCCGGCGATTTGGTATCGAGCGGCAGCACCTGCCACTCCTCGGGGAAGCCGCGAAACTCGGTGATGGTGGTGCCGCTCTTGCGGGTCTCGATCGGCAGCAGCCGCAGGCTCGGCTCGCTGCCTTTTTCGCACATGACTTCGGTCGGGCACATGGTGGTACGACCCGCGCTCGATGGCAGGATGCGTTGCCCGAAGTTGGCGAAGAAAATGGCGTTGATCAGTTCGGATTTGCCGCGCGAGAACTCAGCCACGAAGGCGACATAGAGCTTGTCGTCGCGCAGGGTGGACAAGACGTGTTCGAGGCGCTGATCGACCTGGGTGTCGCTCAGTTCCTGCTGATGCAGCCAGGTTTTGAGGCCGGTAACGGCATTGGCGAGCGACTGGCGCCACTCGCTGTAGGCCTCAAAATGCTGCTCGAGATTCTGGTTTTGACTGGCGGATGACATCCTAGAAATATAGATTCCCTTGCGGGAAACTTCTCCCTTTCAGCTTGATTTTCCTCATTCTGCGGAGATTGAAATACGTCGTCACGCAGAAAATCCAGCCCTTTCAACAGGTTCGATAAGTTACATTCGTCGCGACCTTAAGTCTAGCCTACATCTGGCATTTCGGGCAGAAAAACGCGCTTCTTTGCCCCAGCCGTTTGATCTGGACACGGGTTCGACAGACGAGACAGGGCTCGCTGTCACAGCCGTAGACTTAGTTGTCGCCCAAGCGCTTCTGGATATATTTTAAATCGAAATCCAGAACCCTCGCAGCGAGTTTGTCGATTAACTGGGATTTATCCTTTTCCTTGTTTTTGCCATCGTCATCCTTGTCCCCGTCTTCATCGTCCTTGTCCACGTCGGCATGTTCTCGCTTTAACAGCTGACGCAGGTCTTTGAGGTTACTTTTCAACGCCACGATGTTGCCGCCCTTGGCGGCGGCAATGGCCGTTTGAAATAACCGGTCCAGCTGAGAGGCAAAGGTCGGGTCGATCAGTTTCATGCCAACAAGGTCTTGGTTGACGTGTTTCTGCATGCTGGTTAGCACCGTGGCCGCATCGAAAGGATTCGACACCGGGATCAACGGGACGGCGACGGGGCGGGGGACGAAATCATTTCGCCGGAGTTCATGATAGGCAACTCCAACAGAACTATTTGGATCAGGCCCTTCGTCAGGGAGCATAGTAATAGAAGCTCTGCCCCGCAACCGCACTGTACCCACCCGGCAAATCAGCACTACGAAAACCGAATTCAGCCGTGCCCAAGCCTGGAGATAGTCCCTGTACTGCGGTCTCATTTTCTCCCTTCGATTTTTTTGAGGTTCGGAATGACCAGCCAACAATATAGCCAGATCCACCAATGTTGGGGACAATGCTCCCATCCCACCCAGAAGGAGTGATCTGCCCTGTGGTGTGGGCGTTGCTGACATAAATAATCACAGTGCCCAACGCCTGTTTATTTGCTTTACTATTTTTAATTTTATAGTGATAAACCAGCGACTCATCGTCAAGAAGCTTGGGTATCGATTTAACGGTCGGATCGATTTTTGTATGTGGGTAGAAAATTCCTTCTTCTATTAATCCGGTATAGCTCTTAAAACGCACCAGATAGTCCCCGGTTTGCGGATCAAGAAAGACACCCTCCTCTTCTGCGAAGCTATAAACGGGCATTGCTGTTATGAAAGCAATACTGATTACGAAAGCCGAAATGTTTTGAAAACAACAAAAAATATTCCTGTTCATTCTGCGACTCCCATTAATCGAACGTGATAGTGCTGGTTAGAAGTGCCGGGGCTGTGAATTTCAGCATCTGTACCCAAACTCTGTGCAATTTCCTCAAAGGCTTCAAAATGTTCCTCATCAACCGGAATCGACCCATCTTCCCCGTTAGCCCGAATATCAATCACCATGCCCCGGCGATGCTCTGCGTGTGGCGCGACCCACCAACTGCCCGGCACGCCGCCTGGTGTGCGTGAGTGGTAGACGCCTTTCTTGTCCGTATAAGGAGCAAAGTTAATATCGAACACACCGCCGCGCTCAAGGCTTGCATCGTTCAAATGCAGCGCGGGGTTATTTGGAAATACATCCCGGTAACGCCCAGCTAGTATGGTAAGCCTAGCCAAAGCATCAGAAGTCAGGTAGTGGTTATTCGGATGAAAGCCATCCTGCCCGATGAGCGTGTAGAGCTGATAGCCTGAAGGGTCGGTCGCGTTCGGAATCGGCACGAGGTTTTTAACCCCCACCCACACCGTATCCGACCCTTCCGGTTTGCAGTTCTTCCCGTCGGTGCAGGACGCCGTGATCTTGTGATCTCCCGCGGGTTCCGGGGCTTTGAACGTGAAGACAAAACCGTTTGTACTAGTACTTCCAGTTATTATTTCACCAGTCATGACTCCGCTTTGCAGGGTGCCCTTAGGTCGATCGCTGCTATGTTGATGATGCCCGCCGCTGTCCGCATCGACCGTCAGTTCGAGTTTCACTTTCGCGTTCGGAACCAGTTGACCGTTATTATCATAGACTTTTGCCACGAGACTTTCGGTGGTTTGACCGGGCTCGATGGAAGCAAGCGTTGTGGCAGACTCAACCACGCCAACCAAGGGAGATAGTTTTACTATGTATTTTTACAGGCACTGAGGAAACCCGGCATATTCGCCATCCAGCACCCGAACGCTATTCACGAATCCATTTATACCACCATATCTAAGACCTGTGCTGCAATAGTACGAAACGTAACGATAATATATAGATGGGACAGGGCCTATAACACCAGGAACAGGATCTCTAACGCCGGTGACGACATCTTCATATTGATAGTTTGTAATAGTACCCGCTGTAGGATTGTCTCTCTCACATTCTCTGCCGAGATTGCGCTGCAACCAATATTGCATTGACGCGTCGAGTGCCGCAGCCGCGCTTTCCCAAGCACTTCCGTCCGGCACAATACCTTCGTTATTTATCCAACATGTTGATGTCGGGGTGGCGAATTCCTCCGCCAACACGAAATTATGATCAGACAAACAGAGCAACCCAGTCTGAAGTAGCATTACCGCGGCGCAGTTTCTTAGGAAACCTCTGACAAAAGACGGCATATTCACCCCTATCGAAAAATCCTTCGTCAGCCACGGACTGTAATAAGGTGAATTGACGAAAGCGAATAGGGTTGAAGTTGCTACTTTCCCCAGCCTGTCGGATTCACGCAGGACAGCCATGCCTCTGCACGAATCCTTATGCCAGAAGACGAACGGATTAATTCTTTTCCTTACATGATTCTCTAGGACGAGTTAGGGGGGGGCGTCAAGTGCCATTTGAAAAAATAGCGGCACTGTTTGGAATATTTCCCAGGATTAACAAGGCCAATGAGTATTTGATTATTTATTAATCTGAAGTGACCCTCGGCTATTTTTGAATTTACGCGCTGTTTCAGATCTGGCATTTCGGGCAGAAAAACGCGCTTCTTTGCCCCAGCCGTTTGGTCCGGATGGCTGTACAGCAGGCTCGACAGGGTTCGTCTGTCCGTCCGTAGACGTTGAGCGAGAGCTGGAAGTATCCGGGGTTGCCGTCACTGCGGCGGAAGTCGCGCAGGGTAGTACCACCGGCCTTGAGAGCGCGGCCCAGTGTTTCGCGAATAGCCGCCGCCAGTCGTGTGTGCTGGATCCGGTTGATGCGGCCGGCGGCACGCGTAGGGCGCAGACCGGCCACGAACAGCGCCTCGTTCGCGTAAATGTTGCCGATGCCGGCGATGATCTGGCTATCGAGCAGAAAATCACGGATCGCGCGTTTACGACGACGTGATTTTTCAAAAAGATAATCGCCGCTGAAATCCGACGACAACGGTTCCGGACCGAGATCGCGGATCAGTTTATGTTTTTGCGGATCATCGCGCGTCCACAGCAGAGCACCGAAGCGGCGCGGGTCGTGCAGGCGCAGGCAGTCACCGCTATCGAGCACGATGTCCACGTGATCATGGGCGCCCGCCGGTTGCGTGCAGGGAACGACGCGCAGACTGCCGGACATGCCGAGATGAAGGATCGCCGTGCCGGCGGCGGTGGCGAGCAGCAGATATTTTCCACGGCGCGCAACCGAGAGAATCGTTTGCCCCGATAATTCCCGCGCCAGTTTTTTTGTCACGCGCCAGCGCAGGCGCGGATTACGCACCACCAACCGCGTCACGATGCGGCCAGCCACGTGCGGCTCGATGCCACGGCGGGTGGTTTCGACTTCGGGTAGCTCAGGCATTGTTTATTAATTTTAAAACAAGCAACCACGGATAAACACGGATGAACACAGCTGAGAGCCAGAAAGAAATTGTTTGAATTTTTATCTGTGTTCGTCCGTGTTTATCTGTGGTTTCAGCAATATTATTGTTGAGATATGTTCAGCAGGCGTTTGCCGGCCTCTTCGGTGAAGTGGTACTCCAGATTTTCATCCTGCCGGTGCAGCACGAAATCCGGTTTGTAGGCAAGTATGCCGAGCGTCAGTTTTTCGGTCTTGCCGTCACGCACGGAAGCGATCTCGATCCGGCCCAGAATTTCCTTGCCCGAATATTTCTCGACACCGAGGGCGCTGGCAATCTGCCATTCCGCGGCAAAATCGTTAACCCGGTCTGACATCAGTTTCCTGTCCGGCGGTTGCTTTTGCCACACCCCGTTTTTTTGTGTGACCGTGAAGTCAGGCAACCTGATGGCCGTAATCTTGCGGTTTTCCTCAAACAAACGGCTGTCGATGAAATTGGTATATGGATAAATGGCGGTGCCGAGATAATGGCCGGGAATCAACACCACCTCATTTTTATGCAGGACATAGATCTGGTTGTTGAGCGGGTGCAGGGAACCGAAGGCGATTTCTTCATTGTCATACCACACGCGCGACTGTGGTTTGTCCAAACCGAATTTCGCGAGGTCCGTCGCGACCACGGGAAAACGGGTACCACCCGGAGCCGTGATAATACGCAGCAGGCTCTCCACGTTGAAAGGATTGGCACGCGCCCGCACCGGTGCCGTCAGTATCCATTCCTTGCCGGTTTTTTCCAACGCGATGGCCGGATGATCGGGCCGTTCAATGCGTAGTTGCGAAACGGCATCGGCCGCAAGCGTCGTTAGCGGCATCTCCGTGGACTCTTTTTCCTGACCGGCACGGTAGATTGCGAGCCACGCCAGCGCACCGATCAGCACCAACAAGGTGGCGTTGAGCAGCCAACGGCGCCGCAGTCCCGAGAGGGGCGCGGGATGTGCCTGGTCTTGCCCGGTTTCCTGCAATTTTTCAGTTTCCGACATCCGTGTCCGCCTTCAGCGTTTGCGCCGCCGCAGCCAGATCCATACGCCGCAACTGATCAGTGTGATCGGCAATAGCGCCAGGAATACCGCGACAATGGCGATCTGGCCACCGCGCGACAGATCGAGCGAGCGATCGCGTGCGGTTTTGACCGGAATGTTCACGAAGGCATCGTCCTGCGACAGCCAGTTAGCGAGGCTCATGCCGAGTTCGAGATTGCCGCCGTTGGGAAGATAGGTGTTTGCCAGGAAATCGCCGTCACCGACAACGACGACGCGCTGTTCGCGCTTGTTGTCGAGCGTGCGCATGAGTGCCACGGCCAGATTGAGCGGACCGCGGATGTCCTGGCCCTTGTCGAACTTGATCGGTCCGTTGAGCGGACCGGTTTCGGACCAACTCGAGGGACGCGTGTCCATCAGCACCGAACCCTGCCAACCCTCGGGCGCGTTCAGGCTGATGCCGCCGGCCTGCGGGAACACCGTGTTGTCGGCGAAGCCACGCACCACGGGATGCGCGCTGTATTTGGTGATGACGATGGCTGTGGCGTTGCCGGTTATGTTCTCCGACGTCGGATCCACGATCACGCCCGGCTGGAATTCAACACCGAGATTTTCCGCCAGCGGCTCCAGTCCGAGCAGCGGACCCGGATCGTGCAGCCACAGCAGGTTGCCGCCGCGGTTAAGATAGTTCTGGATCTCCCTGACCTCACCCGCGAGCAGGCGGGTGCGCGGGCCGGCGATCACCAGTACCGTCGTATTTTGTGGGATCTGCGGATGCTCGCCGAGCGAGAGCGTGCGGGTTTTGAAGCCGCGCTTGCGCAGCTGCACGGCCCAGGTGGAGAGATCGAAATTCGCCTGCTTGTCGGGGCTGCGTTCGCCGTGGCCGCTCAGGAACACCACCCAGCGTTCTCCGCGATGTCCAAGACGCGTCAGCGCATTGGTAAAATTCTGTTCGTTGAACTGGGTCGGCGGCAGGCTCTCGCGCGCATCGCCGTATTCGAATACCAGTTCGCCGTCGAGCTGCACCCCGGCGGCGCGCACGCGTTCGGGCGCCGTGTCGGGATCGACGAATTCGAGCTGGATGTCCGGTTTTTGTTTCTGGTAGCGCCCTACTAAATCCTGGATCTGCCGGCGCGTTTCGCCGCGCTGGCTGGCAAAGGCGGTGATCTTGAGCGGCTCCTTGAGTTGTGCCAGTACGGCCTCGCTCGCCGGCGAGAGTGAATGCCGGTGCATGCGGGTCCAGTCGAATTGCAGGTGGTATTCCTGGGCCAGCCATTGCAGCAGTCCCACGGCCAGCAGGAACAGCACCACGAAGCTGACGTTTATCAGTCGCAGTTGCCAGTGGGTGCGCGGGGTGTGATACATAAATGAAGTCCTATTTCATTCGTCTTGTCATTAATGATGAGAATCCCTGCTCGCTCCGCTCGTTCGTCCAGACATAAGTTTCAACCTCCCAACCGATCAGCATCCAGGCGGTGGATGCTGAGCACGAGGAAGGTGGTGATGAGCAAGACGTGGTAGGCCGCATCCGCGCTGTCGAAAATGCCTTCAAGAAACGGCTTGTAATGATTGAATAGCGACAAGTAGGCCATCCAGTTGCCGCCGCCCAGACCCTGGCCTGACCAGTCGAGTATCCAGAACAACAGCAGCGCGCCGAAAGTGCTGATCGCGGCGACCGTCGTGTATTGCGTGAGCGTGGACATGAACAGCCCCACGGCCGCGAAACCTGCCAGCAGCAGCGCCAGCCCGAGAAATCCCGAGGCCATCAGACCCAAGTCCAGACTCGCGCCCGCGAGCAGGGACAGCGGCATCAGTGCGATCATGAATAACAACACCAGCAGGAACAGCAGAATACCGAGGTATTTCCCAAATACGATCTCGGTCATCGACAGCGGCGCGCTGAACAGCAGCGAGAGCGTGCGGTTACGCCGTTCCTCCGCCACCAGGCGCATGGTCAGCAAGGGCACCACCAGCAACAGAATAACTGCTGCGTTGCCCAACAGATCGGGCAGGACGATTTCTGTGAGGCCCGGCGCGCCTTCCATTGCCATCAGCTGCGGCTGGTACAGCTGGAACACCTCAAGGCGGCTCAGGAACAGAAAGCCGAGTATTACCTGCACCACCGCGAGAATGGACCACGCCAGCGGCGAGAGAAACAGCGATTTGAATTCGCGCAGGCCGACGGTTAGGATCATGACAGGCTGTCCGACGTGATTGTCATAACAGAAGCATGCGCATTCTCCGTTGCAGCATCCGTGGTCAATTCCATGAATATCTGTTCGAGTGAGAGCCGTCCGGGACGGATTTCATACAGCCCCCAGTTCTTCTCGACCGCCATGCGAAGGATATCGTCTGTCGGATTGTGCTCGGCTTCATGAAAGATGTGCAGCCGCCCGTCTTTTTCCGGCTGCACCGATTTCACGCCCGGAAGTTTTTCCAATATCTTTTGTTCCGGTGGACGATGGAAAGCCACTGTGAGCGAGGCTGATTTCATATGGTGCTCCAGCCCCTCAATGCTTTCATCGAGCACCAGTTCACCCTTATTGATGATCTGGACGTGGTCACAGGTGGCCTGCACTTCGGGCAGGATATGCGTGGACAGGATCACGCCGTGTTCTTTCCCAAGCTCGCGGATAAGCGCACGAATTTCGCGGATCTGTATCGGATCGAGACCGACCGTGGGTTCGTCCAGAATCACCACCGGCGGAAGATGGATGATCGCCTGCGCAATGCCCACGCGCTGCTGAAAACCCTTGGACAGATTGCCGATCAGGCGCCGGCCGGCATCGTGCAGGCCGCAACGTTCCTTGGCGTTGTCACGCGCTTTCACACGCTGCACGCGCGGGACGTGATTCAACGCGGCGCAGTAGTCGAGATATTCATCCACCGTCAGTTCGCGGTAGAGCGGGGGTTGTTCCGGCAAGTAGCCGATCTGGCTCTTGGCGGCGCGCGGATCTTCGAGCAGGTCGTGGCCAGCGATAGTCACGCTCCCGCCGGACGGCGCAAGGTTGCCGCTGATAATCTGCATCGTTGTGGTTTTGCCGGCGCCGTTAGGGCCGAGGAAACCGAGTACTTCTCCCTGCCGGATGGTAAAATTGACATCCTTGACCGCTTGTAACTCGCCGTAGAAGCGCGAGAGATTTTTGATTTCGACCAACGTGTTGTTGTTCATCAAAAAGTGCTGAAATCAGGTGCTGATGGTCTGTTCGAGCATGGGCCGCATTTAAGGGAGCAGGGGCAGGAATGTCAAATATACCTGCGGTTTGACATAGCGCAGGGTTTTGGCGCAGAGTGACGCAGCCCGTAAGACGCTAGCGTCTGCGGCCCCGCGGCTGGCTTGGGAGTGGCCGGTCGCCACAGATGTAATCCGCTGTAAACAATGGATTTTTCCACGGCTGGCATCCCTGGCACGGAATATGCCTCTCATACAGTAAGAGAAGGTAATGATCCATGAAAAAGGCCCTGACACTACTGAATACACTGATCATCGGTTTCGCCGCCATCGTATGGACCGGCACCGGTGAAAGCTCCGACCCGGTACTTGCCGACCGTGAGATCCCGGCAGATGTTGCCAGTATCTGCGCGCTGAGCCCGGCTGGGGAAATTGGAGTCTGCGATCAACCGGCCTTCAGCCGCCGCTGGGTGGCCAAGACCGTCCGGGGCGACCTGTTCATCGTCACCAACGAACACTGCACAGGCAACGATTGCCGTGCCTGGCTGGTGGAGAAGACCGCCAGTACCGCGACCACGCTGCTCAGCTTCGACGCTACTTTCCGCCTGCGCGAGGACAAGGGCGGTTACCCGGTGATTGAAAGCTATGCCGGAATATCCGCCACCGAGGGTGCGTACAGCCGCTACGAGTGGAACGGCAACACCTACGCCCGCACCGCCAGCCGCCTGGTATATAACGTGGACGGCATGGAATGCGGCACGCGCGAAGAATGCCGCCTGGCGGCCAACGAGGCGGTCATGCAGAAACAGGTCGACCGCGCCGTGCGCATCTGGGAAAACGTCGGCGGCGTTTCCTGGATCTGAACTGCAGTCCAGACTTCTTCCTTTTTTCGATTTGCTGTCATGCCCGCGTAAGCGGGCATTCCGTTTTTAATCTGTGGTTTTTCTTCCCGGCGTTTTGGGGAACAATAGGTGTTTCATGTTAAATATAAAAACCATTGCATCCATTTTTCTGTGACCTTCAAGATACGCATCGACTCCAGCGGTCGTGAATTCGCCGCGGAAGAAAAAGAAACTGTGCTGACGGCGGCGCTGCGTCAGGGCGTGATGTTGGCCTACAGTTGCCGCAACGGTGTTTGCGGTACTTGCAAAGGAAAACTTGTTTCCGGCAAGGTTGATTACGGTACTTACGAGTCCAAGGCCATGAGTGAGGCGGAGAAGGAAAATGGCCAGGCCTTGTTCTGTCAAGCCAAACCCTTGTCGGATCTGGTCATCGAAGCGAAGGAAATCGCCGCCGCCAAGGATATTCCCATCCGTATCATGCCGGCGCGCGTGGCGCACATGGAAAAGCTCGCGGACGACGTGATGCGGCTGTCTCTCAAGCTGGCCGAGGGCCAGCGGCTGCAATTCCTTGCCGGGCAGTACATCGATATTCTTTTGAGCGGCAACCAGCGCCGCAGCTTCTCCCTCGCGACTTCGCCACTTTCGGATGAGTTGCTGCAATTGCATGTCCGCCATGTGCCTGGCGGACATTTCACTGATCATGTGTTCGAGAAAATGAAGGAAAAAGACCTGCTGCGATTTCAGGGCCCGTTCGGGATGTTTTTCCTGCGTGAAGACTGTGATGTACAGGGAAGTACAAATGCCGCGCGAGACAGGAAGTCGGGAGCGGCGGATCGTCCGGCTATTCTGATAGCGGGCGGCACCGGCTTCGCACCCATCAAGAGCATCCTCGAATACGCCTTTGCGCAGGGAGTCAAACGACCGCTGCACCTGTACTGGGGTGTGCGTGCCAAGCGCGATCTGTATCTGTCCAGCCTGCCGCAGACGTGGGTCAAGGAGCACAGTCATTTCAAGTTCACTCCGGTGCTGTCCGAACCGAAACCGGAGGACCACTGGAACGGGCGCCAGGGCTGGGTGCACGAGGCGGTGGCCGGTGATCACCCGGACCTGAGCCAGTATGAGGTATACGCCAGCGGCCCGCCGCCCATGATTGACGCTATCAAGGGCATGGTGGAAAAACTCCGTTTGCCTGAAGACCGGCTGTATTATGATTCCTTCGAGTTTGCCCACATATCGACCCCATGAGAGAACGGTGTATTTCAAGGAGATCGGCCATGCGAACGTTTTTGGCGCTCATGTTCCTCGCCGTGGCCGTGTCGGCCTGTGGCGAGAAGAAGGACGTACAGGACACCGTTTTTGCCCCAGTCGTGCAGGCCAAGGACAAGGCCCGAGCGGTGGAGGACAAGCTCCAGGAAGGCGCGGAGAAAAACCGCGAGGTCCTGAAGGCTTCCGAACAGGGTGCCGGGACAGAACAACAGAAGGGTTATTAGAAGTTTTCCAAAATGAGCGTCACCATCCAGCTTTATGGCAAGCCAATGCGCGTGGAACTGAGCGCGGCTGGCGAACGTGCGCTGGCAAAGCGCGCGGAGCCGTTGTATGCCGAAGTGCAATTGATCTTCGGCTGCATGATCGCCAAGCGTGTGTGGTTCCGCGACGAGCCGGTCACAGAGGCGGTTCCGGTTAATTCGAAACTCAGGGTGTGGTTCCGGCCGGCGCGCTACCAGAAAGCATGCAGTTTTGATGACATCGATAACGGTGCCGAGGCCGGCGACTATCCGGTGGTCGGTAATCGTGGACGCTTCGTGCCGGATGTGCTTTCCATCGATTACCGCGGCGGGAAATTCATGGGCGATTTCACGTATTCGATGGATGTTTTCCAAGAGCAAAAGCAGCTGCTCAGCACTTCGCGGTGATAAAAATTGATGGCGTGGATAACAGTTAAATTCGATGCGAAATATGGCGCCTGTTCCGCTTGAATTTCCCGTGATTTATCGTACCGAGTGGCAAGACGGTTACGGCGCGCAAGGGTGGAAGCTGGATGTTTCCGTGAATGACAGGGAAGTGATTGCATGTACGTCTTACACCGGCCAGAAAAGCCAGACCTCTGTGCTGATCCATGACCTGCTCGATCATCTTGTCAGCGGCTTTTGGCTTAGCGGCTACAGTAATGAAGCTCGCGCAACGGCGATGCATGGACTCAGAAACGGTATGGAGGTTCGTTCAAGTTACGAACGCATGATTGAGGATATATTAAAAAGCAGAAATCTTGGTGAGCCGTTTCAGCGCTTCTTGCCGTCCAAGGTGGTGGACGGTATACCGCAAAACTGTGTTACGGACGCGGAAAAATTGGATTTTCTTCTGGAACAACGCAGCCCCGATAAATTGCGAACCATGTTGCTGCAGGGATTCCTGATGCTGGGAATTGGCGGAATTCCCCTGGCGTATGAACAATGGAAGAAGCAGAATCTACTTTTTGAAAGAATGAATGCCATCGGACGCTGTCTTCAGCGTTTGCAGGAGCGTGGAGAATCTCTGCTCGCGGAAGCGAGCGCAAATATAGCGACGGGTTCATTTCAGGTCGGCAATGAAGCTTGCAAGCTTATGTTGGAGCTTGGACAGGATCGCGCACGAAAGGAGCTTTCGGACTTCGTTGGGTAATTAGATCCTGCCCCAAGGGCTTTCAGCGCGCCGCGCGGAAACGGGAGGTGGATGAAGCCTGTCCACGCGCGGGGGTGGCGTGGCGTTCGGTGGCGACCAGATCGAGGCCGCGGCGGTAGGCGTTAAGCGCCTTGTCTTTCTCGCCCAGTTTTTCCAGAAGATTCCCGAGCTCGCGGTAGGCATCCACCGGACCATGTTGTGAAAGACAGGTTTCGTAATAGCCGCGCGCCTTGCTGTCCTGGTTGTTGTGCGTCGCCAAACGCGCGAGCGTCAACAGCAGTTTCGGATCGTCACGATGTGTCGTCAGCCAGCCTTCGGCGGTTTCCAGCTGTTCCGCAAGGTTCGGCCCTTGTGTCTGGCCGTATAGTTCCACCAGCGCCGAATCCCAGTTGTCCTCGATGGCGGCGCGCAGCACCGATTCTGCTTGCGCCATCACGTTCTGCTGGATCAGCTGGCGCGCGTAGATAACAATCATTGAAGGATGACGACGCAAGGATTTCGGCACGGCATTCCAGGCCTTTTCCAACACGCCCGGACGGCCAGAGGGGATGGAAAGCCTCAGCAGCTCGCGGTGTGCCTGCAATTCCAGATCGTCGATTTCCTTCGTGGTCATGGCGTAGTTCTGGCGCAGGTCCGGAATCAGGTTGATGAGTCCCGTCCAGTCGCGCAATTCCAGGTGCACCTGCGTCAGCAGCTTCAACACCTGTCGGTGCCTTGGTGTTTCGGTGCGTAACTCGTTCAGGGTCGCCAGTGTCTGCTCCATCTGGTGTGCCTGATGTTGCAGGTAGGCCTGCGTCATGCCGATGGCAAGTTCGTATTGTGGTGCGTTCTTGTGCGCAAGCGCCAGGTATTCGTCGCGTTTTTCGCTATTACCCTGGCCCTCGCAAGCCATGGCGGCGCCGAGGTAACTCAGCAGTGGCGTGTCACCATGGCGCATGCCGGCGAGTAACTGTGTTTCCGCCTCGACCCAATTTCCTTCCGCCAGATTCGTCAGTCCCTGGATGAGCGAGGCGCGCGCCTCGCGCCCCTGTTTTTTTGAACGCCAGCGGCCGACGTCGCGCGGGATGCGCCACAGGCGCACGATCACGAAAAGCAACAGATAGAACAGAAAAAACGCCGCGATCATGAGCGGAATAAAAACCATCAGCGTCATTTCGATGCTCCACGGTGCGCGCGAGATGAGGACGTAACCCGGATTCTCAATGGCGTAGAAGGTTACGAGCGCCGCGGTGAATAACAAAAAGATGACGAATATCAGTGTTTTCACGGTTCTTCGCTCCGTCCACTCAGGCGCCGCAAGGTGGTCAGCGACGCGGTGATGTCCGGCATGTCGGTGAGGATCTTCATGGTTTGCAGACGGGTGAGTTCGGTCTGCATCGCCGTGACGATCTGCGATTCGACGTCAAAATAATCCTTGAGCAGGCGCTGCGCGGTCTTGAGATTCTGCTGATACGTGGGAGCGCCGCCCTGCAACAGCGACTGCTGAGCGCCGTACAGCATCAGGCGCAGGTTTTCGCGCAGAAAGTACTGCTGTTCCGGCGGCAGCAACGGGCGCTGCGATGCTACGTCATTGCGGATACGTACGAGCGAAAGAATATCCTGCCACAGGCTGTGGGCGGTCTGCCGCCAGTTTCCATCCGCACTGGCAACTTGCGCGTCGCCTTTTTTGACCGGGATCTTGGACTCCTCCATTTCACGCCGCCGGATGTCCAGCGCCAGTGGCAATTGGTCCACGTTGTCGGCGAGAGTGGCGAGACGCAGGGTGATGCCGCCGATGTCCAGCTTCTCGTGGGATTCCAGCAGGGAAATCTCGCGCGCGAGTTCGCGCCGCACGGGCAGGAATTTCGGCATGGCCAGCTGCTGTAATTGCCGGTCGGCGGCGTTCAAGGCGGCCAGCGCGGAAGTGGAATCACGCGCCAGTTGCAGGCGGTTATTGGCGATGATCATCAATTGTTCGGTTTCCGTCAGCGCCCATTCGAGCCGGTTGCGTCGCAGGTCGCTGTTGATTTTTTCGAGCGAGGTCCGGAGGGTATCTTGAGTCTCTTTAAGGGCTTGGATGTCCTTCTCGGCGTTGGCGACGGTTTCCAGCGCCTGGCTGGAATCGGACTCGATGCGGTCGAGCGCGCCGACGATATCGCGTGAGAACAAATCCGCGTTCTCATAGAACATGGCGTACCACAGATATCCGCTCGCGATGAGCGCCAACGTGGCGAAAATAACCGCCAGTCCGCCGCGCACGCGTCCGCGGCGTGAATCATTCTCGGGTTTCTTCGGCGTTGATTTGGCGCGCCGGGAGGCGGCGGTCGGTTCCGCGGGAGGATTTTTGGCGTCCGTGTCAGTCATGGGATTTCCAGCCTGAGTTCGAAGCAGGATTATAAGGTTTTTTGTTCGTCTCGACATGCCTGGATGGCTTCCAGAATGGCCTCATCGCCGGCCGCCGTCGCTACCCGTGGTTCGGTCTTGAAGCCCAATTCGCGGCAGACCTCCGCCATGCGTTCACTGGCCACAATAATGGGGGTCCGGATCAGCCAGTGCTGGCCGGCTTGGCCGACCATGTCGAAGAGGTTATGCAGGCCATCCACGCTGGTGATGCTGACTATATCGATTTCCCCACGTGCCCAGCGGTGCAACAGCGGCGTCATGTCGGTGTCAGGCCGCACGCGCCGGTAGCACTCGGCGTATTCGATTCTGGCCCCACGTGCCTTCAGGGTGTCGCCGAGCAGTTCGCGCCCGCCCTCGCCGCGAAAAATGACAATGTGTTTCCCCGCCACCCGTTGCAACTCGGGCAATTCCAGCAGCGCCTCGCTGTCGAAGCGGTCCGGCGGCACGATGACGTTTTCAATCCCGAAGTGCTTGAGAGCGCGCGTGCTGCCGCGCCCGATGCAGGCCACGCGCAGCGCCGGCGGCAATCCGCCGCGCGCGAGTATCGGGTTCATCGCCCGGTTGACGGCGTTCGGGCTGATGAAAATCGCCATTTCGAAGTCCTTCAGGCGAGCAATAATAGCCAGCAGGGACTGTGTGTCCCGCGGTTCGGTGATTTCAATTACCGGCAAACGGATGACTTCGCCGCCGCGTGCTTCGATGAGGTGCGCGAGATTCTCCGCCTGATCACGCGGGCGGGTGACGAGTACACGAACACCTTTCAAAGAAAGACGCAGCATAGGGACATGCTGCGCATTTTTCTGACATTTACTTGTCGGAAAAATGGAGCAAAGCAAAAATCGCACTTTTTGCTTTGTGCCGGACAGGAAGCCCCAATGCCGCGGGCGCAGGGATGCGCAGGAGCGGCCGAGTTGAAAAAGGCCAGGGGTGGACTTTTTCTATTCATAAGCCACGTCCGTATACCTTATCAAGAATTTTTCGGGCACCCTGCGCAAGTAATTGTTGTGCCAGCTGCACGCCTAGCTGTTCGGCTTGCATCGAGGGACCGCGAATCTCCGCGCGCAGCAGACGGCTGCCATCCGGTTCACCCACCATCCCGCGCAGGTGTAATTCTTCGCCATGCAGTTCGGCATAACCGCCGATTGGCACCTGACAGCCGCCATCGAGGTGCGCGTTAAGTGCGCGTTCCGCCGCGACACAGGTTTGCGTCACGATGTGGTTGAGCGGCGCCAGCAGCTCATGCGTGACGTGATCGTCCACGCGGCACTCGATACACACGGCCCCCTGACCCACGGCCGGCAGGCTCACGGCCGGGTCGAGTCGCTCACGGATGCGCGACTCCATGCCCAGACGCTTGATGCCGGCCACGGCGAGAATGATGGCGTCGTGCTCGCCGGCATCGAGTTTGGAGAGGCGCGTGTTGACGTTGCCGCGCAGCGTGACGATTTCAAGATGTGGAAATGCCTCGCGCAACTGGCACTGGCGCCGCAGGCTAGAGGTGCCGACGCGCGCACCGCGCGGCAGCGAGGCGAGCGTGGTGTAATGATTGGAGATGAGGGCGTCGCGTGGGTCCTCGCGCTCGCAAATCACCGCGAGATGCAGGCCCGCGGGAAGCGTGGCCGTGACGTCCTTGAGGGAATGCACGGCGATATCCGTACGGTTTTCCAACAGGCCCTGTTCCAGCTCCTTGATGAACAGACCCTTGCCACCGACGGTGGCGAGACGGCGGTCGAGAATGCGATCGCCTTCGGTGGTCATGGCGACCAGCTCGACCTTCAGGCCCGGGTGACGACGCTCTAGGGCATCGCGCACGTAATGCGCCTGCCACAGGGCAAGCTGACTTTTGCGCGTGCCGAGGCGAAGGGTTTTCAAGCAGGTCTGATGTTCAAGTGTTCATCGGCCGATTGCGCGCCCAGCGGCGCACCTGGGCCGTGTGACGGCGGCTGACGTCGAGCTTCTTGTCATAGTCCTTGAGGCTGATCTGCCAGGTGCCGGCGGGGTTTTTCTCGATACCCTTGATGGAACCGGTGTACACCAGCGCATTGCGGTGAATGCGCAGGAAGCGGTCGCCGAATTCCTTTTCGAGGTTCACCAGCGAGTCTTCGATCAAGTGTTCCTCGGCGGATGTGCGTACGACGACGTATTTGCTGTCGGCCAGGAAATAGAGAATGTCTGGCACGGGCACGAGACGGATATTGCCGCGCAGATGCACGCTGATATGTGTACGCGCGACCGGTTCGGGGCGCGCCTGGCTGATCTCGGCGATCTGCTTCATCGTGAGCTTGTGTGCCTTGGATAGCGCCTTGGCCAAGCGGTCCTTGCGGATTGGCTTGAGCAGATAATCCACGGCGTTCACGTCGAAGGCGTCGAGCGCGTGCTGGTCGTAGGCGGTGGTAAAAATCACCGCAGGCGGATTCTCCATGCCCATCAAATGCATCGCCGCCTCGAGTCCGTCCATGCCCGGCATGCGGATGTCCATCAGCAGCACGTCGGGGTTGAGCTCGGCGGATTTTTCCACCGCCTCGGTACCGTTCATGGCCTCGCCGACGACAGTGTAGCCGCCGATATCGCTCAGCAGTTCGCGCAAGCGATCACGCGCCAGTTTTTCATCGTCTACGATCAATACTCTCATGGGTTATCTCCGCGTGTCGGCAGTACGACCGTAAGTGTAAACAATCCGTTCTCCTCGGCGCTCGTGAGCGCGGCTTGTGCGCCGTAATGGCTCTGAAAACGCTGACGTATATTATCCAGTGATTGGCCGGGAGTGAATTTAGCCTGTTTCGATCTGGTCTTGGGCATTGGGTTGGTTACCCGAATATGGATCCGGTCATTTTCTTCCCACAAGCGCACGTCAATGGTCCCGCCCGCGGGCAGTTCCTCGATACCGTGGCGGATGGCGTTCTCCAGCAACGGTTGCAGCGTAAGCACCGGCATCACGCTTTTGCGCGGGAACTTGCCGATGTCCCAGTTGACCGTGAGTCGATTATCGAGGCGCAGCTCCTCCAGGGCGAGATATTTTTTGGCGACGTCGATTTCGTTCTTGACCGGTACCAGCATTTCATCCTGTGACAACATTATACGAAACAGGTCAGCCATGTCCTCGATCGCGGCCTCGGCCTTCTCCGGCGCGCTGCGCGTGAGTGAGGCGATGATGTTCATGCTGTTAAAGACGAAGTGCGGACGTATGCGCGACTGCAGTGCCTGGAGTTTGGCGCGTGCCTCAGACAGCGTGCGGTTCTGCAATTCGTGTTTGGCGAGGAACAGTCGTAATAGCAGCCCGTTAATGATGGCGCTGATGGTGAGATTAAGGATATGGAAATCGGCATACCAGACCGGACGCGCGGTTTGGATCCGGCCCAGCACCCACAGTAGCCAGACCACGCACTCGCTCACCACGAAGGTGGTGAGCAGCAGCAGCAGGTAGGCCGCGCCCAGGGCACGCAAGTTGGGAAGACGGTTGAGGTATTTACGCGTGTAGCACAGCACGGCGGTGCCGGCGAGCGCCACCCATTGAATGAAAATCGAAATGAGCAGCAGGTCCTGCATCACGGTGGGCGACAGAAAATTACGCGGAATGATGAGGTTGATCACAATCGCCAGCATTTCCGCGACCACGACTACATTAAACACCACCTCGCCGGTGCAGAAGTTCGGCAGGAATTCACCCTTCTCGCCCGGTAGTGTCTCGGTCGTTGGCAACAATCGCTGCTCGACCCCGCGCGCGCCGTCGCGAAGGCGTGCGAGCAGTAACCGGGTTTTGGCGACGAGTTCCATGGATCATCCCCGCACGATGGGTATTTTAACCTTGACGTGATACTGGCCAGCTTCCTGGATGACCTGCATGCTGGCGGCGCCGCCGAACTGCGTAGCGAGGCGCTGGCGGATGTTTTCCTGCGCGAGTTTGTTGCCCTTGGTGTGGCCTTCCTTGCGCACATCCGGGAGCGGATTGCTGATCATAATGTTGAGCATCTCGCCCTCGGCCCACATCTCGATCTTGATGGTGCCGCCGGCGAAACGCGGTTCGATGCCGTGGTAGATGGCGTTTTCCAGCAGCGGTTGCAAGGTCAGCGCCGGGATCAGCGCCGCGCGCGGGATGTTGCTGACGTTCCATTTCACCTGCAGCCGGTCGCCGAGGCGGATTTTTTCCACCTCCAGGTACTGGCGCGAGATCTCGCGCTCGGCGGATACGGGCACGAGCTTGCGCGCGTCCGCCAACAACACACGAAAGAGGTCGGCAAGGTCGTGTAACACCGCCTCGGCCTTGGAAGGGTCGCTGCGCGTGAGCGAGGCCACGCTGTTCAGGCTGTTGAACAGAAAATGCGGGCGGATGCGCGACTGCAGCGCTTGCAGTTTGGATTCTTGTTGCAGCTTACTGTCTTTATCGGAGCGCTCGCGCATAATCAGGTAGCGTACTCCCAGCGTGCCGATGATAGTGGTGATCATGAGGCTGCGGATCAGGAGTGTTTCGCGCCACGCCGGCCAACGGTCTTCGATGATGGCGAGGTAATGCAGCAGATAGATGATCGCGTCGATGCCAAGCGTGGTCACGAGCAACAGCATGACAATCACCAGCAACGAGCCCGTGCTGGTCGAGGTTCGTCTGAGCAGGGGCGAGACGATTTTCAGCGCGATGATGCTGCACAGCGCAATCGACACCGCGAACACGGAGAGCAGCAAAAAATCGTGCGATGCCTGTTCGTTGAATTCGGAATTGCGTCCGATGGTGATGATGATGGCGATCAGTTCAGCCACGATGACGAATTGCAGCAACATGCTGAAGGTCCCGAAATCGGGAAGGAAAGTATGCTTTTCGGTATTTGCGTTGGACATGGAATCCGTTCGGACCTGCAACATTCCGGCGCACTGCTGTGCCGGATCAAATAATATGGCAAGACGAGCGAACGTAGTGAACAGGGCTACATTTGTTCCTCTTGGGCCAAGTGGCCGGTGCACAACGGGGTCAATGCGCCCCACCGACTGATTTATAGCTTAAGTATATAATTTAGCGTGACCGGATGGGGTTTGGGCGACCAAAATGGCCGATTTATTTGGAAAACATCTCAAGTATACTTTCTCGGTGGCACGGGCATAAAAAAACCCCCCGTTTTGAGGCGGGGGGCCTAATCCTGATCCGGAATTCGGGGTGGGGGTGCACAAAGGAGAGTCCGAACCAGGTGCTACAAGACGAAACAATAGCCGGGGCATTTCGTCACAACAATAAAAGGCCGATAATCGTGGGCCACCTGCGGACAAGCGGCGCCAAATAAAGGTTTTTGCCGGAACAACGGTCCAAACGCTGTCGCGCACTCTCGATGTTGAAAGGAAACATGGCAAAAGAAAAACCCTGGAGCGGGCGCTTTACCGAACCTACCGACGCCGCCGTCGAGGCCTTCACTGCCTCGGTCCATTTCGACCGGCGCTTGTATGTCTACGACATCATGGGCTCAATCGCGCACGCGCAGATGCTGGCGGAAGTGGGAGTGCTCACGAAGAAAGAGTCCGATCTGATCGTCAAGGGTTTGAAGGACATAGAGGCTGAGATCGACGCCGGCAAATTTGACTGGAGCGTGGCGCTCGAAGATGTGCACATGAACATCGAGGCGCGCCTGATCCAGCGCATCGGCGAGACCGGCAAGAAGCTGCACACCGGCCGCTCACGCAATGACCAGGTGGCGACCGATCTGCGCCTCTACCTGCGCGATGGTATCGACGTCGTGTCGCATGCCATCGGGCAACTGCAACAGGCCATTCTTGATGTCGCCGAGCGCGAGGCCGCCACGCCGGCGCCGGGCTTTACCCATCTGCAAGTCGCCCAGCCGATCACCTTCGGACATCATCTGCTGGCATGGTTCGAAATGCTGGCGCGCGACGCGCAGCGGCTTCAGGATTGTCGCCGGCGCGTGAACATCATGCCGCTCGGCGCCGCGGCGCTGGCCGGCACGAGCCATCCCATCGATCGAACCTACACGGCGAAGCTGCTCGGCTTCAGCGCGCCCGCGGAGAATTCGCTCGATGCGGTTTCCGACCGCGACTTCGCCATTGAATTTGTGTCAGCCGCGGCGCTGCTCATGACACACCTCTCGCGCATGTCCGAGGAGCTGGTGTTGTGGTCATCTTTCCAGTTCGGGTTCATCGAGCTGTCGGATGCCTACTGCACCGGCTCGTCCATCATGCCGCAGAAGAAAAACCCCGACGTGCCGGAACTGGTGCGCGGCAAGACTGGGCGCGTCAATGGACACCTTGTAGCTTTATTGACGCTGATGAAGGCACAGCCGCTGGCGTACAACAAGGACAACCAGGAAGACAAGGAGCCGGTGTTCGATACCCTCGATACCGTGCTCGGCAGCCTGCGGGTCTTCGCGGGCATGATCCCGTCCATGAAGGTCCGGCGCGACCATCTGCTGCGCGCGGCCGTCATGGGCCATGCCACCGCCACCGACCTAGCCGATTATCTGGTGCGCCAGGGCGTTCCCTTCCGCGACGCCCATGAAATCGTCGGAAAAGCCGTGCGGCTGGCCATCGACACTGACCGCGACCTGTCGCAAATCGACCTCGACGAGTACAAAAAACTCAGCCCCGCCATCGGCAAGGATGTGTACGGCGTGCTGACCGTAGAAGGCTCGCTCAAGGCCCGCGACCACCTGGGCGGCACAGCGCCGGCGCAGGTAAAGGCGGCGGTCACGCGCGCCCGCAAGCGCATTCTCCGTCCCGGCAAATAACCGCTCGCAGTGAGGTTCCGCCATGGATACCCTCGAAGACCTGAAAAAACGCCTGCGCGAGTTCGCGCGTGAGCGCGACTGGGAGCAATTTCACTCGCCCAAGAATCTCTCGATGGCGCTGATCGTCGAGGCCGCCGAGCTTGTCGAACATTTCCAGTGGTTGACCGAGGCGCAGAGCAAGAAGCTTCCCGAAAAAACCCTGCGCGCCGTAGAGCAGGAGATGGCGGATGTTTTCATCTATCTCAACCGCATGGCCGATCTGCTGGGCGTGGACCTGATGGATGCCGCCCGCCGCAAGATCGAGCTTAACGCCAAGAAGTATCCGGCGCATGAAGTACGCGGGAAGGCGGATAAGAGATAATTGAGTAACGCTGAAACTGCGGCGTTAGGCGTAACTAGAGAACGTATGGTGAACGAAACGCATCACGAAGAGCTCAAGTTCCTTTACGAAATTTCGGTAAAGGACATTGAGTTCTTTAAGAAGCAGCAATGGTTTATTACGTACTACTGTATGTTGGTCTTTGGCGCATTAGTCGGTCTAGCTAAGTTGGATGTTACACCCAGGTGGGTACTAATTTTATCTTCGATTGTGATTGGATTGTTTGCCGTAGTTTTACTCGCGGTTCTCGAATACTCTATTGAGGTGCGACGGGTTCGGCTGAAAGCCGGCCCACAGTCACTTCACGAAGGTGTTTAATGAGGCCTGGCAGGCGAAAATGAAAGAGAAAGAATGCCATCTTGTCCTTTTGTTTTTGTTGATAGCCGTAATTCTGGGTGTGATCTTAGCAACGCTCGGTATAACACATATATCTAGCGCTACGTAGCAAGCGTAGTTATTGGAAATATGATCTTTAGTTGAGTTTCGGCACTGTGCACTTCAACCCAACTTATTTTAATTGTTACCGCTGCATCATCCGCCCCGGTCGTTCGGAGTGGTCCGGTCGATCCGGGTGAGAGCGCTCGACGCGTTCTCCCGATGATTCGTTGTCGCGCCGCCACTTCTGCTTCATCTGCCGCCGTTCCTCCGGCGTCATGTTTTTCCATTTCTCGCGCAACTCAGCGCGCTTTTCCGGCGATTGGTTTTTGAACCACGCTTGTCGTTGGCGCAGGCGTTCCTGTTGTTCCGGCGGCAGTTGACGGAAACGCTCGTAACGCTTGCGTGCCTGTTCGCGTTGTTCCGGCGTCATACTCTGCCAGCGCGCGAAGCGTTCCTTCGACTGCTCGCGTTGTTCGGGTGTCATGCTTTGCCAGCGTTTCACGCCTTGCTGCAGGTGCTCACGCCGCTCCGGCGGCAGACTGTCCCAGCGTTCCTGAAACGGTTTGAGAAGTTTCTGCTCTTCCGGGCTGAGCTGATTCCAAGTGGCAGGGGCGTTGCTGTCCGCGGCCCAGAGCATGGCTGGCCACAGCAACAGCAGGCAGAGGATCAATCGTCTATTTTGCTTCATGGGGTGATGTCTCCGGCGAATCCGGGGGTAATCTGGCATCAATGGCGGTCAGGATTTCCGTTCCTGACGCGTTCTTTGTGCCAACATCAATGCTTCCGAGAAATTCAATCAAATTCATGTCGGGCGGCGGTGGCGATTCCGCCGCAGTAGCCGCCAGGGAAATCAGCAGTATGAATCCGGCTGCGCGCAGTTCAGCCGGCATCGGAGTCGTTGTCCAGCCAATCGTAAAAATCCAGATCGGCGAAAAATTCCGGATTCTCATGCGCCGTGAGCAGTTCAATGTCACCCACATTTGCCTGCATGAGATTCGTGTCCGGCATGGAGAACCACAACAGGCCAGCGACGGCGGACACGATGGTAGCAGTGGCAAAACCGCCCGCTGGAAGCAGCCAGCCCGGACGCATGCGCGATGGTTGACGCAGGCCTTGCTCGATGGCCTCGCGGCGCGTGGCGCGCAGGCGCGCCACGGTGCCAGCATTGAGATTTTTCTCGGCCGTATCGAGCGCGCATTTTGCGTGCCTCAGAAATTTGTCTTCGGTTGTCATGGCTACAAATGGTCCTCCAGTTGCTCGCGCAGCGCATGTACCGCGCGCGAGTAGTGTGTCTTGACGCTGCCTTCCGAGCACTTCATGGCGCGCGCTGTCTGCGCTACATCCAGTCCTTCCCACACCCGTAGCAGGAACGCCTGTTGCTGTCGCGCCGGCAGTTTGCGTATCGCTGTCTCCAGCGCTGCCATGGCCTGCTTGTCCTGCAACTGCCCAGACGGGTTCGGGCTGCGGCCGTCGGCGATGTTCTGCAGCGGATCGGCCTCGTCATCCTCGTCTTTGTCGCCGAACCAGATACGAAACCGATTGCGAACCCTGCTGCGCCGATGCCAGTCGGCGATGCGACTTTGCAGGATGGTATGAAACAGCGGCCCCCACTCCTGCTCGCCGCGCTTGGCGTAGCTGCGGACCAGCGTCAGCATCGCTTCCTGCACGATGTCGTGCGCATCGTCCACGTTGCCGGTCGTGAGCCGCGCCATCACGAACGCGCGCCGCTCGACACCGGCGAGAAAACGATCCAGGGCTTGTATCGGCTGCAGCGGAGATTCCTCTATATATATTTACCGCCAGCCACGCTGTTCGTGTCATCGTCCTTTTCTGACACCCAGCCGGTCCGGCGTTGGATCTGTATCATCAGCCATCACCGGCCTGCCTGCCAGCGTCAGCGCGACGCTGCCCTTCAATTCCCTAATAACAACGCTTGATGTTTCCCGCGGTTGACGGGGGGAGGGGGCTAGTTTGGGCAGACTGTCCGAAATGTTACAGTAGTGGCAAAGAGACGGCTGGGACCGTCCGTATTTGATGGGGTCGGTAAGCAGTGCAGAATTACAACAATGTTCCGTACGATTTCCTCATGCACGGCGATCGGCGCAAGGCCGAACGCCGCCTGCAGAATCTTGAACGGCGCGGTATTTTGCGCTGGGATCCGCAGATGAAGGATCGTCGCCTCAGTAAAGACCGGCGCCAAGTCGGGTGCGGGCGCTAGACCCTCAAACCCGCCAAAAGGCGGTCAGCATGTTGTCGGTGGAAGGCGAGAGCGGGAATTGCTCGCGGCGCATGTTGTCGAGTGTGCTTGAGATGCGTCCGAAGTCCTGATGCAAGTGCCAGTACACCTGTCGCTGCCGGGGATTCAGCTCATGGTCCGCGCAACGCCAGTAAGCGCTGCTCCCGTGCGCCAGATAGTAACCCAGCTCGCCGCGCACCATGAGACGTTCGCGGAATATCCCACTCATAAACAGCGCGTATTCACCGAGATGGCGCAGGATCAAACGCCCGCGGGAAGAACGGGCCGCTCCGTTCTGTTGCCAGGCTTCGAGCATGTCCACGATGTATTCGAGAGGACGCCCTTCCGCATCCTGGAGGGCGTATAAATGTCGCAACTGAGCGAAGCGGGCCAGGATATCACTGACGTAATCCACGGTGGCCGGTTCGGCGATGCCATGGCGATGAAAGCCGTGGCTCACCTGATGCCGGAAGAACTGATAGAGCGAAGGTAGCCGTATCATTCATCCTCCTGTTGCACTTTGACCGTCGGGTACGTTGCCAATGTCATCAGCATCGTGCCTGACCGGGAAAGAAGTCGCTCGCCGCGCATTGACTCGCCTCCCGTGCCGCGTATCATCTGCACGCTGCGCAGGGGAATTTTGCGTGGTGGACAAGTCTCTATCAATAATAGTCAATTTATCAGGAGCGTGTATGAAGCGTTATGTTCTGTGGGCGATCCTGGCGGTATTTCTGATGGCCGGCCCGGTGGGATGCGGGAAGAAGGAAATAGAGGAACTGAATGCCAAGGTGACCCAGCTGAATAAGGATCTTGCCACCGCCAAGGAAGATCTCGCTGAAAAGAGCAAGGAGGCGGAAGAAGCGGGCGCCAAGGCCAAGCAGATGCAGGCCACCGTGGATACGCAGGCAGCCGAGATTGTTAAGGTCAAGAAGGAGCGCGACAAGCTCAAGCACGACCTGGCGGCCCTTAAAAAGAAGAAGCGCTAGTATTCTTTTTGTTTCGCCGGCAGCCGTTCCGGGTTGTCGACGGATTCTTCTGGAAACGGGCATGACGGAGCACGCCTCCACGCGTGGGGAATGCTGTAATCCCCGTCATGCCCTCCAGCTTGTTTCATGAAGAGCTAATTGGAGCAAGGACTTCCGTGGGTAGTTTTGTCGGATTCAAGTGCAAGTTTTGTCAGTATGAGGAACCCAGTATCGGCGTGGGCCGCGGCAAGGCCGAGACACCGTTGCTTGCGCTGTATCGCTGCAAGCACTGCCTCACAATCGGCAGTGCTTGGATACACGAAGGAAAAATACCGTGCTGTGCCAACTGCTATGACGATGCGATTGTCATTTTGCCGGACGACACCCGGCGCGTGAATTGTCCTAAATGCCGCGAGTCGGCGATGATCGCGCCGAAGGATGGAAGCTGGGACTGAATCTCAACCGAGTTCTACTTTTTCGCCCGATTGTTCGCGCACGAGGCGCGACAGCTCACTCATTAATTCCCCGCCACCCTGATTATTGATCCACCGACCACCAACGAATCCGTAGTGGAAGCCACCGGACTTGGCGGCAACCCAGATTTGCTTGGCGGCACCCTGCTTATTGATGATGATCTTGCTACCGTTTTCGAACTCGAGCGTCAGGATGCCGCCGGCAGCCTCGAAATCGATGTCCGCGCCACTTTCCTCGATGCCCTGCTCAATGCGCAACAGGGTATCCGTGGCGCATTTGTCGAATTCGGATTCGTTCATGGTGGTTATTTCTGCCGAAGATCCTTGGCATGTTAACCAAGCCGGTAGCCGCTGAACAGCGGCCCCGATCTGATATGATCCCGCGACAATTATGGGAAAGCGGATTCTAGTCCTGGGAGGAGATGGCATTTTTGGCCAGCATATCAGCCGGGCCATCGCTGCGATGCCGTCCGCCGAATGTGTTATCGGAAGCCGCCGTCCCTTGAAAGACAGAAGTTTTGTCGGGGGAAAAATCACCGCGTTGACCGTGAATGTTCACGATCCCGCGAACCTGCGGCAGGCATTCAATGGGGTGTTCGCCGTGGTCAATGTCATGGGACCGTTTCAAGCGCACGATTACACCGTGGCGGAAGCTTGCGCTGGCATGGGCATCCACTATGTCGATCTGGCCGAGGCACATACCCACGTAGATGGCATCACACGCCTGAACCGCCGCGCGCAGCAGAAAAACTGTCTCATTGTGAGCGGCGCAAGCTCTGTGTCCGCGGTGTCGGCGGCACTGGTCGACATGCTCGCGCCCGAATTTGACCGCATCAACGAGGTTCATGCTTGCATCTCGTTGGGTAATAAAACTCCCCTCGGCAAGGACGCGTTGCGCGCTATTCTGAGTTATGCCGGAGCCTCGTTCAGATTCAAGGAAAACGGACGCTGGCGCTATGCTTACGGTTGGAGCCATTCGGAAAAAGTCGTTTTTCCCGGATCGGTGGGCAAACGACGCGTGTATCTGTCCGATGTGCCGGATCTTGATATTTTTCCGGCACGCTATGGCGCGCAAACGGTAAGTTTTCGCGTCGGACTGGGGCTGAAGCTGTTCAATCGCGGGCTCTTCGTGCTGGCAAGAATGCGGCGGCTCGGTTGGGTAAAAAATCTGCCGGGCTGGACTTCGAGCCTGATCGCCGCCAGCCGGCTGTTCCGCGGTTTCGGCAGTGTTTCAGGCGGCATGCGAGTGCTGGTGCGTGGCCGCAGGAACGAAAAGGAAATTCAGCACACCGTATTCCTGATTTCGCGCGACAACAGCGGTCTGGCAATTTCTTGCAGTCCGGCATTGGCGCTTGTACGCAAATGGGTCGAGCGTGGCGTGCCGGATGCCGGGGCCGTGCCCTGTGTCGGCCAGCTTACTTGGGACGAGATCAAGGCCGAGATAGTCAACCACGACATTGTTTTGGTCAGGGTTTGAAAGCTGCCACTGGATGCGGTGTGAACAGGCAAGGTAAGCTTACGCCATGAAGCTGTGCAGAAATCATTTCCCGTCTGGACGAGACAAGCCGTCGATCATGCGGCTGGGCATCGTATTTGCTGTTTTGTTGATCGCTGCTTGCGGCAAGAAGGGGCCTTTGTATCTGCCCGACAAGGACGATTCACCGGCCAAGACAGGCGAGCAGACCGTCAACCCATCGCCCACGCAACCCGGAAAGAAATAATTCCATCGTCTCCGTCATGAATCCGTTTACCTATCGGGATCGGCAACTGCATGCCGAAGACGTGAAATTGGCCGACATCGCGCAGAAGGTCGGCACACCTTGTTACGTCTACTCGCGCGCGAGTCTCGAATCACAGTTCCGCGCCTTCGATGATGCGCTGAAGAGCCACGACCACCTTGTCTGTTACGCCGTCAAGGCGAATTCCAATCTTGCGGTACTGAATCTGCTCGCGCGCCTGGGCTCGGGCTTTGACATTGTTTCCGGCGGCGAACTGGAACGCGTGCTGGCGGCGGGTGGCGATCCGGCCAAAGTGGTGTTTTCCGGAGTCGGCAAGACGCGCGATGAAATGCGTCGCGCGCTCGCCGCCGGAATTTATTGTTTCAACGTGGAATCCGAAGCGGAGCTGGAAGCCTTGAACGGCGTGGCCGCGGAGCTGGGCAAACAGGCGCCGGTGGCGCTGCGCGTCAACCCGGACGTGGACCCGGCCACACACCCATACATTGCCACCGGCCTCAAGCAAAGTAAGTTCGGCATTGATATTGCGCAGGCCGAGGTGGCCTATCGGCAGGCCCGGTCGTTGCCGAACCTGCGCGTGACGGGTATCGCCTGCCACATCGGTTCGCAGCTCACGGACTTGACGCCGGTGGTCGAGGCGCTGGATCGTATCGTCGGTCTCGCTAATACGCTGCTCGACAATGGTTTTACCTTGCGACATCTCGATCTCGGCGGCGGGCTCGGCATCCGTTATAACGAGGAACAGCCGCCTTTGTCGGGCGATTACATCTGCGCGATCCTGGATCGGTTGGCAGCGATGGGTGGCCGCAGCCAGAAACTCCAGCTCGTCTTCGAGCCCGGTCGTGTGATTGTCGGTAATGCCGGCCTGCTGTTGACGCGCGTGCTGTTTCTCAAGCACGGCTCGGAAAAGAATTTCGCCGTGGTAGATGCCGCCATGAACGATTTGTTGCGCCCGGCGTTGTACGAGGCCTGGCACGACATCACACCGGTGTCGGTGGACGCGCCCCGCAGCTTGCGCACCTATGATGTCGTCGGCCCGGTATGCGAGAGTGGAGATTTTCTCGGACACGACCGCGAACTCGGCATCGAGGCTGGTGATCTGCTGGCCGTGGTTTCCGCCGGCGCCTACGGCGCCGTGATGAGCTCGAACTACAATACGCGCCCACGCGCGCCCGAGGTGATGGTGGACGGCGGAAAGTTCCATGTCGTGCGCCGGCGCGAGACGGTCGCGGAATTGATTACGCCGGAATCGATGTTGCCGAAGGATAAGTAATGGGCGTGTTGGGTTCTGGATCATCATGAGACTTCTGGAACGAATGCCCGAACCGGAACGGATGGGCGAGCCGGAGCAGGTGTGTGCCTGTGCCAGGATGGAATGACATCGCATGGGAATTTTTCAGAATCCGCCGGACGAGGAAATCGGGAAATTACTACGACGCGTGCGCACTATTGCCATCGTCGGCCTTTCACCTCGTACGAACCGGCCGAGCCACGGCGTGGCGGCGCAGATGCAGCGCTTCGGTTACCGCATCATTCCGGTGCGCCCGGCGGTGGAATCCGTGCTGGGTGAGAAGGCCTATGCCTCGCTGCGCGAGGTGCCGGACAAATTCGAACTGGTAGATGTCTTCCGCGCGCCGGAATATGTGGGCAAGATCGTAGAGGAATGCATTGCCCTGAGCATTCCGGCGATCTGGCTGCAGGAAGGCGTGGTGAATATTCCCGCGGCCGAGCGTGCGCAGGAGGCTGGCATGACCGTGGTCATGGACCGCTGCGTATACCGGGAGTATCTGCGTCTGTTCGGACCAGTGTCGCATCCGTAAAGATGCCCGCGGTTTATTTGGCGCGTGGCAACCGGTAAGCTTGCCGCCATGCCTGTTCCCTTTACCAAGATGCATGGCGCCGGAAACGACTTCGTGGTGTTCGACGGTGTCTCCCGCCCGATTCAGCTCACGCCCCAGAAAATCCGCCGTCTGGCAGATCGGCACTTCGGCATCGGCTGCGATCAGGTGCTGCTGGTGGAAAAACCCACAGCGCGCGGCGCGGATTTCCGCTACCGGATTTTCAACGCCGATGGAGGCGAGGTCGAGCAATGCGGCAACGGCGCGCGCTGTTTCATGCGTTTCGTCCGCGACAAACGGTTGACGGACAAGGACGAGATTGCCGTGGAAACGCTGGCCGGCATGATTTATCCACGCTTGGAGCCGGATGGGAATACCAGCGTCAACATGGGTGTGCCGCGCTTCGATCCCGCCGACGTTCCGTTCGAGGCGACCACGCGCGAAAGCGTCTATGATTTGGATGTGAACGGTCATATCGTGAGCGTGAGTGTTCTGTCTATGGGCAATCCGCACGCGGTGCAGCTGGTGTCGGACGTGGATGCGGCCCCAGTCAACACGCAGGGACCGCAAATCGAGCGGCATCCGCGCTTTCCGCGACGTGTGAACGCCGGCTACATGCAGATTGTGGACCGCCAGCGCATCCGCTTGCGGGTCTATGAGCGCGGCGCCGGCGAGACACTGGCCTGCGGGAGCGGAGCCTGTGCGGCGGTGGTGGCCGGTCGCCAAAGAGGACTGCTCGATGATAAGGTAGAGGCGAAATTGTCCGGCGGCACGCTGCGCGTGTCCTGGGCCGGAGAAGGGCAGCCGGTGTGGATGACGGGACCGGCGATCACGGTTTTTGAGGGCACTATCGACCTGGACAATATATGAAACAAAAACTGCCGAGCGAAGAATTTCAGACGGAACTTTCCTGGGAAGAGGCGGTAGCGCGTTACCTCGAGGACCATCCCGATTATTTTCAGCGTTACCCGGAGACGCTCTCGCGCATTCTGTTGTCGCACGAAACCGGTGGCAAGGCGGTATCGCTCATCGAGCGGCAAGTGCAGGTGTTGCGTGAGCGGAATCAGGCGTTGGAGCGTCAGTTACGCGAGCTGGTGAATAACGCCCGTGAAAACGACGTACTGAGCGGCCGTCTGCACCGTTTCGCAACCGCCATGATCGGTTGCAGTTCGCTCGATGAAGTTCTGGATACGACCTACGACTTGCTGCGCCAGGAATTCAAACTCGACGCCGTGGTGATACTGCTGCGTGGACGTCTCACTCAGGGGGGGCGTGCGGAACTCGTCCCGGAAGATGACAAGCGGCTCAATACCTTGTTCCAACAGTTCAGTTCAGGCAAGCCCATCTGCGGCGGTAAGTTCGAAGACAGCCTGATGAGTTATCTTTTCAGTGGGCGCGCTTCGGAAATAAAATCTTCCGCGTTGATTCCGCTGGGAGAAAAAAATCCTCATGGCGTGCTCGGCCTGGGAACTCAGGATCCCTACCGTTTTCATCCCGGCATGGGCACGGTCTACCTCACGCGGCTGGGCGAAATGCTGACACACAGCCTCGCCCGTCACCACGGGTAACTCCATCGCGCGCCACAGATGCACGAGCGCGCCCGGAAATATCTCGACGAATTTTTCCGTCATCTCGGCGACGAGCGGCGTTTGTCACCACTTACGCTAACCCATTACCGACGCGATCTTGCGCAATGCATGATGTATTGTGACGCTGTCAGCATCGCCGACTGGGGGCACCTGACAACCGCCGAAGTACGCGGGTGGGTGTCTGCTCTGCATCGGCAGGGGCTTTCTGGGAAAAGCATCCAGCGAGCACTTTCCGCATTGCGCAGCTTCTACCGTTATCTGTTGCGCGAGCAGATCGTCGCGTCTAATCCCGCGAGCGGGGTGAGCACACCCAAATCAACGCGTCGTCTTCCTGCCACACTGACCCCGGATCAGGTCACGCGACTGGTGGCGTTGGAGGTGCGGGACCCGCTGGCGACGCGCGATCGCGCGTTGCTGGAATTGTTGTACTCCTCGGGCCTGCGTTTGTCCGAACTGGTGAACCTCAATATTCCCGAACTCGATCTTTCCACCGGTATCGTGCGTGTCACCGGCAAGGGCCGCAAGGTGCGTGACGTGCCGGTGGGTGCCAAGGCGCGCGCAGCATTGCGTGAGTGGATTGCGGTGCGCGCGCAATTTGCCGCCGCGCAGGAAATGGCCGTATTCGTAGCACGCAGCGGCAAACGCCTGGGTGGACGCGCGGTACAGGCGCGACTGCAACAGTGGGCGCAGCGCCAGGGCATGGAAGTGCCGGTGCATCCGCACATGCTGCGCCATTCGTTCGCCAGTCACGTGCTGGAATCGAGCGGCGATCTGCGCGCGGTACAGGAGATGCTGGGCCACGCCAATATTTCGACCACCCAGATCTATACCCATCTCGATTTTCAGCATCTGGCGGGCGTCTACGACAAGGCTCACCCGCGGGCGCGCAAGAAATCCACGGCATGAGCACAGCGCGTTATTACAGCATGCGCCGTTTCTCGCCCTACCAGGGCACGGTGCAGATTACGGAATTGCCGGATTTCCGGGCCGTGACCTCCGATGGCATTGCCTGGCGCGTGCAATTTCTCAATCAACGTTCGCGGCTGTCTAGCCATGCCGTATGGCGCGCCGACGGTGGTGGCAACCTGATCGAGACCGCGCACACGAGTGAGTTGATCCAGGCTTTGCAGCATCACCCGCCTTTCCCTTTTCCGTCGCAGGATAATCTCGAGTTGTGGTTGCTCGATGCCCGAGAGCAAAAACCGCTGGCGATCCTGGCCAGCACTCTCGGCCGTATCAAGCCGCCGCGTTCCGTCGATACCCGCTGGCATGCCACGTTGGCGGAGGATGACAGTTTCGTCGCGCCGAGCCTTGCGCCGGGAACCGCCGCGGCTTCGATGTCGCACATCCCGCACAGCCAGGTGTTGAGCCGATGCGTGCAGAAAGCCGCCGGTCCACTGGAGCGGGCGCAATGGTTCCGCCGCGAGGACGACGGCAGCGGCATCGGACTGAATGGCAGTCGTCTCGATGACGGGCACGTGGGCCGGAAGCTCGGGTGTGATGCCTTTCCCGAACTGTTGCTGCGCGAGACCTGGGAGGTGGAGCAGGAGTTGAATCTTGTCAGTAATTATCACGACTGGCAGGCCCCTCATTTGCTGACGCACAGCAAACTGGCGCGATCCACGCGCGACCGCCTCGAGCGCGCCGCCTGCCGTCAGGCGGAGAAGCTATATAAGGTTCGACATTTTCTGCCGGAGATCATCAACCATGATCTGCTGAATGTAGCTTTCGTCGAAGCCGTGATACGGCGTTCCACCTAGACGGCCAGAACCGTACTATGCAGGTGAATTTTGCGGCGCTTACCGCCACACGGAGAATGGCTTAGAATGATCGGATCTGTTCATGTGGAGGCTGGCATCATGGCAGCCAAATCAACCCGAGACAAAATTATCGACGCCGCGCTCGATATTGCCATGCGCAAATCCTGGGAGGGCCTGCGGCTGCACGACGTGGCAGTGGAGCTGCAACTGGGCCTGAATGATGTGCGCGCATATTTCCGCGAAAAGGAAGATGTCACGGATGCGTGGTTTGACCGCGCGGATGCAGCCATGCTGCAAGCTGGCGCCCGGCCCGGGTTTGCCGATATGTCGCCGCGCGAGTGCCTGCACCGGCTGATCATGGCGTGGCTCGCGGCGTTGTCCTCGCACCGTCGCGTGACACGTCAGATGATCTACGGAAAATTCGAACCGGGCCACCTGCATTACCAGTTCGCGGGCCTGTTGCGCGTGAGTCGCACGGTGCAGTGGCTGCGCGAGGCGGCGCATCGTGACGCCGTGTTGCCGTGGCGCGCCTTTGAGGAGACGGGCCTCACAGCGATATATCTCGCGACGTTCTTTTACTGGATACGTGACGAGTCGGAAAATGCCACGCGTACTTCGGTGTTTCTCGACAGGATGTTGGGACGAGCGGAGCAATTGATACGATACTTCCCGGGATGTTCCGATCCGCGCGCGAAGGCCGACGCGCCAGCCTCGGCCACGCCGACCTGAGCCTCATTTCAACTGGAGGTCCGGTCCATGGCCGATACATTCAAGAGTATTCCCATCAAAATCACCACTGGCAACCAGGAACATGCCGAGATCAAGAGCTGTGCAGAGGCTGAGCCCTATGCGTTGCGTGTCATCGGCGACAGCATGGAACCGGAATTTCTGGAAGGCCATATTCTGATCATCGATCCGGCCATGCCGCCACGACACGGTGCCTACGTGATCATCGATTATCAGGGTGAAACCACGTTCCGCCAGTTCATTGTTGAAAATGGCAGGAAATTCCTCAAGGCGCTCAACAATGCCTATCCGGTGGTGGAACTGGTGGAGAATTACTCGGTGCGTGGCGTGGTGGTTCAGCGCGCCAGCCGGCGGCGCAAGGATCACAAGCACTATTACTGATCTGCAGGCGGGTCGTTGTACCACCCGCCAAGTCGTTAATCTTTTTTGTAGAGATGGGCCCGTGACCAGGGCAGATCGTTGTTGCCACCGCGGGTAAAGAGGACCTGGAACAGCTGCATGGTGCCGGCCGTGAATCCGGCGATCGAGCCAGCGAGATAAAGCCGCCAGGCCCGCACAAAAGCCCTATCATATTTTTTTTCAATTTTTTCTGTATTTCGGTCGAAGCGCTCGAACCATTGTTCCAGTGTCTTGGCATAATGCAACCGCAGGTTTTCGATATCGAGCACAGAGAAGTCGTGTGGCTCGAAGATATCCATCATCTCGCTCAGCGCGGGCGGGTAGCCCCCGGGAAATATCCGTTTTTCAATCCAGGCGTTCAACCGTTCAGGTTTGTTGCGACCGATGGAATGAATGAGTCCACGTCCGCTGGGCGTCAGGCAGCGATGTATCACATCGCCCAGTTCGCGGTAATTGTCGCAGCCGACGTGTTCCAGCATGCCAACGGAAACAAATGCATCGTACTCCCCCGTGATGTGGCGATAGTCGTCCTCGATGTATTCCACGATTCCATCGAGGCCGGCGGCTCTGGCGTGCTCCCTGGCGTACAGGATCTGCTGGTGCGAGACGTTGTATGACTTGACCTTGACGTCATAATGCTTCGCCATGTGAAGCGCGAATCCACCCCATCCACCGCCGGCCTCCACCACTCGGTCGCCCGGCTTGAGCCGGAGTTTGCGGCAGATGTGGTCCATTTTGGCGCGCTGTGCTTCCTCGAGCGTCAGATCTGGGGTGGGAAAGTAGGCGCAGGTGTACTGCATGGCGTCGCGGTCGAGCCACAGCCGGTAAAAATCATTACCGATGTCGTAGTGATAATGAATGTTGTCGCGTGAGTCCGCGAGCTTGTTGTGGCGTAGACGACTGAAAAGGCGCGTTTGTGCTTCCTTGAGTTTTTGATATTTCGGAGATGACGCCGCTGTGCGATAGGCGGTTATCAGGAAATCCACGAGATCGCCTTCCACCTCGATGCGACCGGTGCTGTAGAGGTCCCCGAAATGCAGCGCGGGATTTACCAGCAGCTTTTGTAACACCTCGCTATCGCGGAAATACACCCGTGCAACAGGAGGTTTGTTCGCGGAGGGGATTTTTTCGCCGTTCCACAGCACAAAGGTCAGCGGCGGGTTGTCGAGCAGGTCGAGCAGTTTGTGGGCCATCCAGCGGTCCAACATGGATACCCGCGATGGCACCGAGGCGATATCAACCCCAGACCTTCCGCCTGTTAGCGCTGGAATATTGAGCGAAGACAGCCTGGATTTTTGTACATCTTTTTCCATGGGCCCGTTGCTCCGTCAGGATGTCATTCATCCTACCTTGCTTGTACGTTCCTTTACAAATGGGCTTTTGTCCGGCGCAGGTTCAAACGTAACAATCCTTAGACATACCCACACCAATGACGACGCGAGGATTCGGGATAGCATTAATTTTTTTGATATTCCACTGACCATGATGACACCCTGAAGATTAGATAGTGTGTAAAATGATGGCATGAAAAAACGGCGGTGGCCAAAAATCGCTCTTTTTTTATTTGAGGCCTCGTGGCGTATATTTATGGGTGCGCTGATTGTCGGAGCAGTATGGGTGCCAGCTGAAGCCGGCGCACCGGAGGAGTACCTGCGTGGCTATGTCGATTCGCTACTCGACAGTCGCTATCCCGGCCTGGGTCTGCGCTCGCAGGTTATCTCGACGGATGGCACAGTAACATTGACTTCCCGTACCTGTCTCGGTCCGTCCCAGAAACGCGACGTGGCCTATCTGCTTACCAAAACCGGACGCGTGAAAACCATCCAGTGGGGTCTGTTGACGGATTGCGATAAGTCTGACGAGGCGGCGCAGCGGGACAAGACGGAATGGAGTAGCGAAACGACGACCCCAGTTGATGTTTATGCCTTGCCTGAACAGGAACTGTTCGCGCCGCTGTTGGCCGATCCACGCCAGCCCCGATTTTCAGTAAGTTATTTGCACTATCGCACTCCCGCGAGTGAATTTTCTGCCGCCAGTACCGCCTTCGGCGAATATTTCGGTCTGGCTTCCGGTTTTTTCGGAGAGTCGGGCAGCTCGCAGATCGGGATTCAAGGAGGTGTGTTTGCGTTGTTCAATCTTGAAGCCCCGTCACACGATTTGATCAACGCGGATTATTGGATTGGACTGCCGCTGAGTTACCGCAAGGGCCCATGGTCGTATCTGTTGCGCATCTATCATCAGAGTTCGCATCTGGGCGATGAATTCATTTTGGGCAATCCGGGAGTCAATCGGGTCAATCTGAGTTATGAGGACATGAAGCTTCTTGTATCCTATGAATGGGAACAATGGCGGCTCTATGGCGGAGGTGGATACCTGCTGAGCAGCGAGCCGGATCTGGCGCCCAAGCATCTCCAAGGCGGTGCCGAATACATCAAGGCACGCGCCGCCGGGCGATTCAGCCTGATAGCCGCCGTGGACGTGCAGGCTTCCGAGGAACTCGACTGGCGTCGTAGCAGCTCCTACCAGGTTGGATTCGAGCTCCGCAGCGGCAGCCCCCGTCGGGCGCGTCTCATGCTTGAGCATTTCCGCGGTCATTCGCCCAATGGGCAGTTTTACCGTGAACCCCTGCGTTACACGGGTTTGGGGCTTTACTTCGGTTTCTGAAAAACCCCCGGCTGAAATGGCCGGTTTGTGCGATAAAAGCGATTGGCGGACGACTCCGGGCATACTATCCTTAGGGATTATTGCGACAGCATGAAACTACCTGAAGCATTGCCTTGGCTCAAACGGGGTTATGGTCTTTAACCGGGAGAGCCTTGCTGCCGCAATAATCGAAAATCTTAAGAGGTTTTATTATTGATCCGGCTCTTAGGATACCAAGAGGGTTATCTGTAGACACAGCTTTCCTTCTTTCAATAACATCCGTGCCGGATCAATAATTGGAAATCACAGGCAGGTGGTCCATGGATCTAAAAATGAAATTCGATAAAAAATCCCTGATTCAAATCGTCATCCTTGTCGTGCTTGTCGCTGGAGGCGCCGGTGCCTATCTCATGCAGCAAGATGGCGGTCTGGATTTCATCAGTGGCTTGTTCGAGAGCGAACCGGCCGCTATCCGGGCACCGGCCTCGCGCGCACAGGCGCCCGTCGCCGACAAGAACCCCGCTCCGGTACCTGCCGCACCTTCCGCCGGCTTCAAACCCGGTGTCCCCGAGATTCCTGCCGCGCCCGCCAAGGGACAGGTTCATGGCAAATCGTTTGTTGTAGAGAACAGTTATGTCGAGAGTGGTATGCTCACCCTGCGGTTGGGTAAGGATGTAACCGCCGACCTGGAAGTGAAAGTGGTGTTGCCCGGTACGCCGTGGGAAACGCCAGCCGGAAAGAAGTATAAGGTAACAGAAGCGGGCGGAGCTGGTATTCCTCAGGTGATACTGGCGTGGAAAGCGGACGGTCAGAATACGCTCTCGGAACAGAAGTTTATCGACAAGTACACCATGGCGCTTGAGTTCGGCCAGGAGAAAGATAAAAAGTTACCGGGAAAAATCCAACTCAATCTTCCGGACGATACGAAGAGTAGTGTGGCTGGCACCTTCGAGGCGGACATCAAGGGATTCCGCATGGTGGACGGCAAGCCCGATCTATCCGCCGACTCGGTGGATACCCTGCAATATCTGGCGCTGCGTGAATTGCTGAAGGATGATCCGAATAAATCCCTTGAGGTGATGTCGTTCCGCGATGGACGCTATGTCCAGTCTGAATCCGCCGGAAAGAACATGACCGGATACATCGAGGCGGAGTATCGCATCGGCCAGGCTTCACCTGGCGTGCAGCGGTATCAGTTCGAGAAGCAGGGTGAAGCCTGGAAGGTGGTGCGTGCGCTTAGCGGGAACCAGCTGGATGAAGCGCACCCGCTGCAAATACCGGGCGCGAAAGATTCGCCCTCGAAAATGCTGACTTATCTCGCCGCCAAAAAACTGGAGGCTGATGTTCAGAAGAAACATCCGAGCAAGAATATTTACCAACCCGAATTTATGTCGCGGCACAGCGAGAAATTCAAGATCGGCGTTTGCGAGACCAGCTACAGGCTTGATACCTCCGGTGCGCCGGTGAAAACGGCCTATCTGTTTCGTTTCCAACCGGGTGGCTGGAAGTTCGAGCGCGAGCTCGACAAGAAGGAAAAGGTCAACTTCGATACCGGGCACATCGACAAGCGCTGACGTTCGATGTGCTCAGCACAAACAAAAACCCCGCCTTGATGGCGGGGTTTTTGTTTGCTCGCCTCATCCCCGAGGCTAGCCCCTTTGCATCCTTAGCTCCGCAAGCAGCACATTCATATGCCGTTGCTGGGGGCAGCGTGCGTCCTTAGCTCCGTAAATGGTACATCCCTGTACCACTACTCGCTACGCTCCGCTGCCCAAATTGCGTCCCTCGGCTTCGCAATCGGTACATCCTTTAGTACCGCTTCTCGCTCCCGGCGAATTTGTCGGGCTGAGCAAACCGATAACTAAAATGTGGCAAGCCAGTCTGGATCAAGCGACTGGTTTCACCACCGTGGCCTGCATCCCCTTCGGTCCCTTTTGGCTTTCAAATTCCACCTGCTGACCCTCGGCCAGTTTCTTGTAGCCTTCGGCCTGAATCACGGAGTAGTGCACAAATACATCCGCACTGCCATCCTGTGGAGAAATGAAACCAAAACCCTTGGCCTCGTTGAACCACTTTACAGTACCCATGCGCATGACGAATGACCTCACTGAAATAATTTTTATGAATAAAATTTATACGTGCCGTAATGATGGAGTTCGCCAGGACCAACCGCGGATGCCTGTAAATACCAGCATGACAACAAACGGCAGTGCACCACTGCGGATTCAGTATAACGAATTTGTCTTTTGTGTACAGCCAAGCACACTGTGTGCTTGTGTCAGGACCGGCACGAAACTTGCCGAAAATACGATTCACCTAGTGAAAAGTGTAAATTTTACTGACACGGAGGACTAAATACGAAAATCACATCGTATGTTACTGTCACCAGCGCTGCCCTCATCTGGTGCATCCATTACCCATTGGTATATTTTGCATTGAAAAAGATATCGCTGGTTACCGTCCCGCCATTGACAGTGCTGCCAATACTCATGTTGGCATTGTTTCCCCAAGTCTCTCGCCGAGGGCCAATGGTGTCCGAAAGTAGATAGAACAGTGCCGGAAAGGGTCTCCAATTCGCACTAAATGTAGCGCAGGTCTGTGTGCGCAAAAATGGCACATATATTGCCTTTCGATGGCGCGGGAAAGGAGAGCTCGGTAGTAACGCTGCGCCGCCCGAGTCCGTCGAGTTCCTGACAGCACATTTCTTCTTCACAACCGCATCCCCTATTCATCTCCACGGTATGCCAGGACAACCTTGCTCAGGCGGGATGTCAGTGCGAGTATTATCCTGAAAATAGAAAGATTCGCCTTGCGAGTCGAGTCTTTTCCGGGAGAAAGTGATGAACGCGCCGAAAATCCAGACGGCAATTCCCCAGCGACGCTATCAGTTCGGTGAATATAGCAGCGTAGTGCTCGGCGAGATTGAGAGCGGGGATGAAGTAAAATACCAGTATATTCTGGCGCTCATGCGTGAAGGCGAAAGCCGGCCCTCGTTTTACGTGACCGCGGAGAAGAACCCACGACGCCGCGCACAGGAAGGCTCGCATCGCCTGCGCGTTATCACGCAAGGCCTGGATGAAGAGGTTGGTTGCTCGGACGCATGGGCCGAGCTCGACGCCTTCTGCGCGGAAGCCTTTACCGTCGCGGCCAAGGTGCTGGGCCTGTCGGATGAGCAACCTGTTCCTGTCGCTTGATCAGCTCTGGTAGTCCTACCTATCGCCGATGTTGCTGGTTATGCCGGGATTCTTGTTCAGTGATGATGACCGCCCGCACCGTGCACATGACCGTGTTCTAGTTCCTCCTTCGTGGCAGTGCGGATTTCGGTAATTTCAACATCGAAATGCAGGACCTTTCCGGCCAGTGGATGGTTGGCGTCGAGAACGGCCCCGGTCTCTGTCATGCTGACGATGGTGAAGGTGATGGGTCCGTTCGGCCCATCCGCCGAGACGCGCGCGCCGACTTCGAGTTTCATGTCGGGTGGAAAATGCTCATGCGGGGCCTCGAAGATGGCCTCCGGATTTTTCTCGCCGTAGGCCTCCGCAGGCGCCACGGTAACCTTGGATTTGTGACCGGCCGAAACGCCTTCGAGCGCTTTTTCCAGTCCTGGAATAATGTTGCTGTGTCCGTGCAGATAGTTGAGTGGCTCGCCGCCTCGGCTCGAATCAAGCACTTCACCACTGTCGTCGGTAAGGGTGTAATGCATGGACACGACCGTACCGTGGGCTGCCTTCATTGTGAAATCCTCATGGATATTTAGTAAGAATGAGGATGCCACTATATCGCAGTTTGGGGCCGACGCCCAAGGCGGGTCGACACGTCCCGTTACGCGTGGGGGGTTGCCGAGCCGGCGCGACAGTCTTTCTGGACAGGCTTATACTGCCACGTGGATTTTCCCCGGTGGTTCAGAATGAATTCGCGAAAACCTTGCGTTGAAATTGAATACGGTAGCCAATGCCGTTTCATCTCGCGTGCATACTGGTTGTCCCGGGATCAGACACAGCGACTATAAATAATTTCCCCATGATCAAACATCTCACTGTTAACGTCTCCAGACAGGGCCTGCATGAAATCACTGATCGGATTGAGGCGGCGGTGCGCGAGGCCGGCATGAAAGAAGGCCTGTGCACACTCTTTGTGCAGCACACCTCGGCGAGCCTGTTGATTCAGGAAAACGCTGATCCGGCCGTGAAACGCGATCTGGAGCACTGGTTCAATCGGCTGGCGCCGGAAAACGATCCGCTCTATACCCACCAGAACGAGGGCCCGGATGACATGCCGGGGCACATCAAGTCAGCGCTCACGGCGACGCACCTCAGTATTCCGGTTTCCGGCGGACGCCTGGCGCTTGGTACCTGGCAGGGAATTTATCTGTGGGAACACCGGCACAAGCAGGGTATGCGCCAGATTATGGTACATCTGGGCGAGTGAGCGTTCGCAAGACAATCGCGTTGTACGGTTCCTGGAAATCCCCGATTACCGCGGATCGCATCGTCGAGGGTGGTGTTAGCCTGGGCCAGATTGCACTCGACGGTTCCGATATCTACTGGAGTGAAATGCGCCCCACGGAAGACGGGCGCCATGCCATCCTGCGTTGGCGTCGCGGTGTTGTGGAGGAGATTCTGCCCGCATCTTTTAGTGCTCGCACGCGGGCGCATGAATATGGCGGCGGCGCGTTCGCGGTGGATGACGGTGTACTGTATTTCAGTAACGACCGCGATCAGCTTTTGTATCGTTTCGCGCCGGATAATCCGCCGCAGGCGATCACCTTGGGCGCGGACAAACGCTATGCCGATGGCGTGATTGATCGCCGGTACCGTCGTCTTCTCTGTGTTTGTGAAGATCACGGTACCGGACGCGAGCCCGTCAGCACGATCGTATCCATCGATCCGGAGGGCCGCCGCGAGGCGCGCGTTTTGGTGGCGGGACAGGATTTTTACGCCTCTCCGCGCCTGAGTCCGGATGGCAGGCAGTTCGCGTGGCTTTCCTGGAATCACCCGGACATGCCATGGGATGGCACGAAATTGTGGCTGGCGGACGTGGGACCGGACGGCTTGCCCGTCAACTCCCGATGCGTGGCGGGTGGCCGTGGAGAATCAGTTTTTCAACCGCTGTTCGCGCCCGATGGCACGCTTTATTTTGTTTCCGACCGCAGCAATTGGTGGAATCTCTATCGCTGGCGTGAAGGGAGAGTCAAGGTACTGATACCCATGAAGGCGGAGTTCGGCCTGCCGCAATGGATTTTCGGAATGTCCACCTATGCCTTCGATTCGGCGCGGCGGTTGGTATGCGCTTTCAATCGTGTGGGCGCATGGAACCTCGCCGTGCTCGACACTGACACGCTCAGGCTGGAGGAGATTGCGACACCGTTCAGCGACATCAGTCATGTCACGGCCGGTAATGGCATGGCGGTTTTTATAGCGGCCTCGGTGGATCAGCCGGCGGCTATCGTGCGTCTCGATCTGGTGACTCACCAATATGAAATCCTGCGTGCATCCACCGCCGATGTTGCCGAGCCCGGTTATCTGTCCGCGCCGCAGACGCTGGCTTATCCCACGACCAACGGCGAAACAGCGCATGCCTTGTATTACCCGCCCGTGAACCGTGACTTCCAAGCGCCGGCGAATTCAAAACCACCCTTGCTGGTGTTAAGTCATGGCGGCCCGACATCGTCCACCTCGCGGGCGCTGAACCTCAGAACCCAATACTGGACCAGTCGCGGTTTTGCCGTGCTGGATGTGAACTACCGCGGATCGACGGGATATGGTCGTGCCTACCGGCACCGCCTCGACGGACAATGGGGCGTTGTCGATGTGGAGGATTGTATAGCGGGCGCGCGCTACCTTGTGGAACGTGGGTTGGCGGACGAAGATCGTCTCGCCATACGCGGCGGCAGTGCCGGCGGATATACCACGCTATGCGCGCTGACATTCCACCGTTTGTTTCGTGCCGGCGCGGCTCACTACGGCGTGAGTGATCTTGAAGCGCTGGCGCGGGACACCCATAAATTTGAGGCGCATTATCTTGAGCGCTTGGTTGGACCCTATCCAGCGTGCCGCGATCTATATCGCGAACGTTCACCGATCCATCATGTGGAGCGTCTGTCCTGTCCGGTGATTTTCTTTCAGGGGCTGGAGGATAAGGTCGTGCCGCCGGATCAGACGGAGAAGATGGTGAGCGCGCTGCGCGCGCGCAACATTCCTGTGGCTTACGTGCCGTTTGAAGGCGAACAACACGGTTTCCGCCGCGCGGAAAATATCCGGCGCGCACTTGAAGCAGAGTTTTATTTTTATTCCCGTCTGTTTGGTTTTACGCCGGCCGACCCCATCACGCCGGTCATCATTGAAAATCTCTAACAGAAAATATCAATCCACGCGGTTGGCGATCATCTGGTTATCTGGAAATTTATTGTCACGCAGATATTTTTTCACCGAAGTCAGGAAAGTCTCGGGTCCGGCGGCATAAATATCGAAACCGCTGAGATCGGGATGATCCTTCGTGAGCTGCTTGAGGGCCGAGGTCGATTTGGCCGCGTCCGCTGTCAGCGGCGTATAGTGGAAATTGTCGAGCGCGTCGCTCCAGGAACGGCAAAGGTTGTTGAGGTAATGACTGCCATCGCCGCTGAGCCAATACAGGTGCAGGCTCTCGGCCACGTCGCGTGCCATGGCGTGTTCGATGAGGCTTTTGATGGGCGCGAATCCCGTGCCATGGGCTAGAAAAATCAGAGAACGCGGTGATTCCTCGTTCAACATGAATTCCCCCTTGGGTCCGGCGAGGGCGACGATATCCCCGTTTTTCAGTTTCTTGAAAATGTAGTCGGCGAAGCGGTCACCGGGGAAACGCCGCACGTGAAACTGGAGATTGCGGTCGTCGCACGGGCAACTGGCGACCGGGTAATCCGCCTCGGCACCGTTGGCGGTTTCGAGCGTTACGGTCTGGCCGGCGAGGAATTGCAGCCGCTTCGTGCGCGGCGTCTGCAAGTGGAGCAGGGCCATGTCGTCACCCAGCGGTTCTATTTTCTTGACGCGCGTGGCGATCTGCTGTGTCGGGATATCCTGCGCGCCACCGATCTCGGCTGCCTCGATTTCCAGATCGGTTACGGCCGTGTGGGCGCAGAGCAGGACATAACCCTGGTTTTTTTCGGCTTCGCTGAAGGTGTAATCGGAATGACGCATCGGCAGGGTTTTTCCGGAAACCACCTTCGCTTTGCATAGCCCGCAATTGCCATTACTGCAGCCGTAACGCAACGAGATGCCGGCACGCAGCGCGGCATCCAGGATGGTGTCCGAACCTTCCACGAAAAACTCGTGTTGGCCCGGAACGAGGCGAACGTGGGCGGTCATGAGTCGGAGAAAACTTTCCTTGACGACGTAGGACTGAAGATAGTCGCTGGGCGACTGCTTCTCCAGTTCATGCCGCAGCCACAGCTTGAGCGGCCCCATGATATTGCGGATATCCTGGCCGCCCGACCTTTCGTGTTCGCTGAATTTGTCATAGAGCCAATCGGTGATGGATTTGTAGCGTTCCACCTGCGCTCGGGTCTTGGCCAGCTCCTTCCCCAGTCCGGACAACCGTTCGGCCAGCACCTCGGGTTCGGGCAGCAGGCGCTCGCGCACGCGGTGGGCAAAGGCCTCGTCCTTGATATGCGCGAAGCGCTCCAGTTCACTGCTGTTGTCCAACTGCGTGTCCGGGTAGACACGCAACAGGTCCTCGGGTTTGACCATGCCTTCGAAGGTCGGCAGTTCGCCTTTCTTGATTTTTTTCTGGAGTGCGCCACGTGTGACGCCTACAAGGCGCGCGGCGCGCGTCAAGGTAAGTAACTGCGCGCTATTATTTGACTGGTCAGGCATAAGTTGATTCCGCCAACGCGTCAGGGCCGTGTCGGTTAAAATAAATTACCCGACTGTTGTCAGCGCAACAACCTCATCACAGAGAGGCATTAGGCACGGGATACGGCAGAGATTTAAGATCATAAAAAAATGTCATGGCATGCCGTGTGCCATGTACCAAGATCATAAAAATACTGACTTGCGAAGGGGCAGGCCAGTGCTTGGCATTGCCCCCTCGACATCAGATGAAGAAGGATGAGTTGAGTCTACCCGGACCAGTGCACAAGTCGGGAGGTCTAGTAACTGCGTCGCCCGCCGCCGCCACCGCGATTACCCCAGCCACCACCTCCGCCACCGCGGTTTCCAAAACCACCGCGGCCACCGCCGCCGCCACCTCCACCACCGCCGGGACGGTCGGTCTTGGGCCGGGCCTCGTTCACATTCAGCGCGCGGCCTTTCAGGTCTTTCTGGTTCATGCCGTTGATGGCCGCTTGGGCTTCAGCTTTGGCAGGCATTTCCACGAAGCCAAAGCCGCGCGGTTCGCCGCTGAACTTGTCTTTGAGAATGGTGACCTTGCTGATCTGCCCGAAGGCGCTGAAGGCCTCGCGCAAGTCTTCTTCCGTGACATCGCGCGACAGATTTCCTACGAAGATATTCATATCTAACTCCTGGATTGAAAGGATAAGGCGTTGTGGACCGTGCTTCGCTTTCGGAAACGATGGTTGTGAAAGTGCGCGGCCGGATAAGCGAATGATAGGGCGTGAACCAGCTCCTTGGTTTCATCGTAAGGAAGGGTGGGTTTCAGTGACCCAGCTTCTTCGGCATCCACGACAGATAATACGCCTGTGTTTTGCCGGCGTCCAAGCGCCTTGAGAACGTCGCCCAATCATTGGCCTGCCGGCGCAGGCTGTGCCGCGTCGACTAGCCGTATGCCTTGGCGCCACGACCGGTGCCGCCTGAACTATGGCGCTGGCCTTGGCCATGCCGAGGATGGTTTCCGTCGTTTTTACCTTTAAAATGGCGTGGCGCACCGTCCGGGCGACGCGGGTTATGGCCGGACAGACTGCCTCGACGGTGACCCGAGGGGGCCTGTTGTCGCGGGCGGATGGTCGGTTCCAGTCCGGGAATGACATGGGCAGGAATCGTCTGACGAGTGTAACGCTCGATATCGCGCAGTTGTTGGAAATTATCGGGCGCGGCGAACGAGATAGCGATGCCTTTGGCGCCCGCGCGGCCGGTGCGGCCGATGCGATGCACATAATCCTCGGCGCTTTTCGGCAGATCGAAGTTGATGACATGCGTAATGCCGGAGACGTCGAGACCACGTGCGGCCACATCGGTGGCGACCAACAAGCGTACCGTGCCTGAACGCAAATTGGTGATCGCGCGGTTGCGCTGATTCTGGTTCATATCGCCGTGCAGTGCCGCCGCCGGGTGTCCCTTGGCGTACAGGGTCTTGGCCAGACGATCCGCCCCCCGTTTAGTGGCGGTGAACACGATGGCCTTGTCCATGTTGATATCGTCCAAAAGATGTGTCAGCAGGCGATGCTTGTGCGCGCCGTCGTCGACGTGATGCAGTCGTTGTTCGATATTCTCATGTCGTTCCTGCTGCGTTGCGATCTGTATGCGCTTGGGATTTTTCAGCAGGCGGCTCGCCAGCTTGGCGATATTGCCTTCGAGCGTCGCGGAAAACAGCAGCGTCTGGCGGGTGGCCGGCGTGGCGGCCGCGATTTCTTCCACCGCGTGAATGAAACCCATGTCGAGCATGCGATCGGCCTCGTCCAGCACCAGTACTTCCAGACGCGAGTAGTCGATGCGTCCGCGTTCCATGTGATCGAGCAGCCGGCCCGGTGTCGCCACCAGAATATCCAGAGGTTGGGATAACAGCCGCATCTGCGGCGGATAGGGCATGCCGCCCACAACGCTGCCGATGCGAAAACGCATATGCTTGCCGTACTTGATGGCGGCTGCCGTCACCTGATTGGCGAGCTCGCGAGTCGGTGTGAGCACCAGTACGCGCGGGCCGCGGGAATTTTTTGTTGACGGTGTGCTCAGTCGTTGCAGCGATGGCATGACGAACGCCGCCGTCTTGCCGGTACCGGTTTGGGCCGAGGCCATGAGGTCATGGCCTTCGAGCGCCTGCGGGATTGCCTGCGCCTGAATCGGTGTAGGGGTGGTGTAGCCGCTCTCGGTAATAGCCTTGAGGATGGATGGGTGTAATGCCAGTTTTTCAAAAGTCACGTTATTTCCTTAAATTGAGATAAATGGCGCGTACAGATAAGCGCAACCGTTTACCTGTGTCAGGCAACGGCGTAACAAAACTGTTGGCGCGAAAACATCGTCGCCAACCGTTTATAAAATTTCAGGAAAACTGAAACCAGAGGGTGGGTCAGAGAGCGATGAACTTACGGCAGAATCCCGGCTAATTACTGTCCGGATCACTCAGCCGGCGCGAACCATACAGGAATACCGGGGGGAAAGCCAGCTCGTATTCGCGGACATGCGTCCATGGCGGATCATTCCTTGACCAAGGGGACCCACAGTAAATGCAGCCCGATCATCAGTGCCAGGCCGATCAGGCTCAGGCCATAAACCATCAGGTTGGAGTCAAAGAACAGCGCCACAACCATGACGGCCGCACCCGGCAGGGCGGCCTTCAGCCAGTCAGGAAAGGTAACCTTAACGGTTTTTTCGCAGGCTTGGCAGGGAACGGGAGCACCGGGACCCAAAAAGGTTTTACGCAAGACAGTGATGGCGGGTTTTCCGCAATGAGGACACCGATACATCTTTCTCCACCCCGTGTTGTTGTGTTGACACTCTGTAACAGTTTATTGAGACCGCTCTTTTGCTCAACTCATGCGAGTGAGTTGAGCAGCAGGCCGGAATACAATATCCACCAAAAAGACAAAAGGCAAATTTGCCCGGCGGGACCCGGCATTGAGAATACATCGTACAAAGGCGTGGCCAACCCATGTCGCCGAAGCACGCGCGATTCAGGAATCGCTGCGTCGAAAGGTTATTGTCGGGGATCAATTCAAAATAATCAGGACGGTCGCCGGAGTTGACGTGGGTTTCGAGAAACATGGAACGATCACGCGCGCGGCCGTGATGATGTTGGATTTTCCCGGACTGATATCGTTCGAACAGGCCATCGCCCGTCAGTCGACGCGCTTCCCCTATGCGCCCGGTTACCTTTCGTTTCGCGAGGCACCGGCAACGATGGCGGCCCTACGACGCGTTACCGTCTGCCGGAAACCACACGCCACGCACATCGATTGGCTTCCGCCGACTGATTCCTATGCCGCTGTTTTTTGATCGGGGTCCATGACCCGTGACGTTATTTCCGTGCCATGATGCGGACAACGCCCCTTGGAATGTCCCGTTTTAACCGACCGGTGTTTCAGGTTGACCGCGTACAAGGTAGAGTTAGGCTCATTCTCATGTGAAGGGAGATGCCGTGTTCAACCTGTTTGTGGATTCGCTGATTATCATGCTCGTGGTGGTTGATCCGGTAGCTGTTGCCCCGCTTTTTGCGGCGCTGACGCACGGCGAATCAACAGCCACTAAACGCCGTATTGCCATTCGCGGTACGTTTATTGCGGGAGCCATCCTCGTGGTATTCACGCTCGCCGGAGGCACGTTGCTGGATGCGCTCGGCATTGGGATGCCGGCATTTCAGATCTCGGGCGGGGTGCTGCTCTTTCTGTTGGCGGTTGACATGGTGTTCGCCCGCCATTCGGGGCTGCGTTCCACCACCGAACGCGAACAACGCGAGGCGGAAACGAAAAAAGATATCTCGGTTTTCCCTCTGGCAATCCCCCTCATCGCCGGACCGGGTGCTTTGACCTCGGTGCTGCTGATGGTGGGCGATCAAGGCGATGATCCGTACGTGATTGGTACGATACTGGCGGTGATCCTGGTGGTGTTGCTCGTGACACTGGTTTCTCTGATTTTTTCGGCGCGCATCATGTCCTTCATGGGGGAGACCGGCGCGAACGTTGTTAGCCGCGTGCTCGGCGTGGTTCTCGCGGCATTGGCTGTTCAGTTCGTGCTGAACGGATGGCAGGAAGGGTTTACCACGATCCAGGAAAACGCGTCATCGACGATGACGATCTGATCCGGCAACGTCAGGCGGCGGTGTTGATGGGGAGATACTGCACCGGATTGATGCCATAGGTACCCGGTTCGATCACGCGGTCAATTTCGCACGGTCGTCCATCGCTTGTCTTGTAGTCCATGAGATCCACGACCGTGGATCCCGGGACCGGGTAGTAATCGGGTTGCAGCACCAGTGCCACCCGCGGTTTCAGACGGCGCACGCGGTTCATGGTTACTACCACGCCGATTTCGCCGGTATTGAGTTCCACGACGCTTCCGATCGGATAAATTCCCATGCACTGGATAAATTGCTCCACCAGGCCGGAGTGGAAATCCCGGTGGCGCCACTCGTACATCTTTTTCAGCGCGGCATGGGCCGACATGCCGGTGTGATAAGCGCGGTCACTGGAGATCGCATCGTAGCAGTCCACGATGCCGCCGATCATGCCGAACAATCCAATCTCATCGCCTTTCAGGCCGCCAATGTAACCGCCGCCGCTGTAACGTTCGTGGTGACAGCGCGCCACCTCGATCGCCGGGCGCGGGATGCCGGAGGATTTTTCGAGGATTTCCACGCCACGCGGCACGTGATTTTTCATCAACGCGTATTCATATTCGTTGAGTGCGCCGGGTTTGTTTAGAATCTCGTTCGGCACTTTCATCTTGCCGATGTCGTGCAGCAGTGCGCCGATGCCGAGCAGGTTGAGCTCGTGCCGTTCCAGACCGAGATGGCGACCGAAAGACAGCGCCAGGATGCAGACGCGCATGCTGTGCTGCGCGGTGTATTCGTCCTTCTTTTTCAGCTGCGCGAAGCTGGTGAGCGCATCCGGATTGCGAATGACGCTTTCCACCATCTCGCCAATTACTTTTTTGGTGGCGAGGCTGTTGATGTTTTTTCCGAGACGCACGTCCTCCAGCAGGGTGTATATCAGTTCCCGCGTTTCACGATGAATCTCACGGGCGGCCTCGATTTCCTGCTCCAGGTGGCCCTGATCCTGATAAACCGGTTTGAGCAGCGGATGACTGGCAACCTTGATGAGAAGATCGCGCTCGACTTTTTTGTGTTGCAACACTTCCTCGGCGATGGCCTTTTCCGCCGGGGTGCGCGGGATCGGCTTTTGGTAGGCCTCGGGTATATCGACGTAGACATGCTGACAGTAGCGCTGCAGCTCGCGGATTTCGTCCTCGCTGCGGATTTCAAAACCCTGAAAGATAAAAGGGGTCTCGCGCCAGGGACGGTCCAGTTCGCGGACATACATCCCTATCTTGAGTTGCTGTACTTCGAGCTTTCTTTTTGTCATTTCGAACCTGCCGGTCTCCCGCCATTCCCTGATTCCGTGTGAAACCGTTGCCACAGCTCTATAGACATTAATTGTAGGACAGAATATTCCCTATCCCAAGGAAAGTGGTTGGTATTTCCGGTTTACGGCCCATTGCGGACAGAAACGGGAGAAGCTGCCACAATGTGTCCGTCCCTACACTCCATGGAGGAATTCGAGCATGAGCGAACGTACCTATAAGGTGGTGGAACTGGTGGGCTCGTCCACCCAGGGCACGGACAAGGCCGTCCAGAACGCCATTGCCCGCGCCGCCAAGACCCTGCGGAATCTGGACTGGTTCGAGGTCGTCGAAACCCGTGGCCATCTCGACAAAGGCAAGGTCGCCCACTGGCAGGTCAAGATCAAAGTCGGTTTCCGCATGGAGGATTAGACGGGGCGATATGCGGCGTCTGTGTACCGCGACCAATCTGCCGGAGGCTCATCTGCTTCTGCACCAGCTGACGCACGCCGGGATCGAGGCTCGTGTGTTCAACGAACATGCGCAAGGCGGTCTCGGCGAGCTTCCCTTCACCCATACTTATCCTGAAATCTGGATCATGGAACCGACGCAGGAGGCACGGGCACGCGAGATTCTCGTGGAGTTCGAGCGCGTTCCCGCGTTGTCAATTCCATGGCAGTGCGCGGGTTGCGGTGAATCCAATCCGCCGGGATTTGAAATCTGCTGGCAGTGTGGAAAACCATCACCCTGACAACGCGGGTTTCGGAGGAAATTGTTACAGCCGTGTGCTCAGATCGGCCTCGGCTTGCACCTTGGCGCGTAGCAAGTGTTCGGCGATATGCGTCCACGGTGTGCGCTTTTCCGAAATGATGTCGGATATCTTGCGCGAGAATCGTCCGTAGCTCAGCGCCATATCTTCGGTCATGGCGACGGCGGTATATTCAAGGAAGGGGATCAACCCCTCGATCATCTTGAGTTTTTCGCGCTTGGTGCGGATGTCCTTGTCTTCTTCCTTGGCTTCGAAGTAGGCCAGGGAATTATCAAACATGGTTTCCATGGCCTTGTTGAGGTTATTGCAGTCCAGGCGGAACATCCCATAGGAATGCTGATAGAGCTTGAACAGTTCCAGCACGATGTCCTTGAGCTGTAACAGCCGTGGATGCGCGCGCAGGGCTTTGGAGAACAAGGTGAATACGTCGTCGTATTCGACCCTGGGTTTCGTTTTTTTAGCCGCCGGCGTGGCGGAATACGATGAAACCGTCACCGATAAATTGGCGGAATCCTCGCTTTTTTCTCGCATGGAAGGATTCTTGGCCATCAGGCACATCGCACGGATGTCCTCAATCTGTTCCAGAATTTCCTCCGACTTGTTATGTGCGTCACGCCGGGCGAACTGAAGATTGCTTTCCGCCTCGCTGTAGTCAAAGGAGTTGACGACGTTCTGGCGGATGCGGCTTTCGACCTCGCTGTGCGTCTGTGAACCGAGCACGCCGGAAAGGCGTTGTTTCAGGCGCTCACGTGCTTCCATGGCGATGTGGTGGATGCTGGCATAGCGCGCCTCGGTTTCCTTGAGTTCGACGTATTGGTGCATGTTGTTGTCGAAGGAATCCATTTTCTGCAACAGTGTCTGTGAGAACGACAGGAACGGTCCGGCAAAGGCAGCGTTTTCCTCGGCGCTCGGGGTCATCGTGGCCAGGGCCTGTTTGTAGGCGGCGACCTTGCCATCCACCGTCTGCACGCCACGGGTGATGCCGGAGAGGACATTGGAGATGCTGGCGAAGGATTGGTGAATCTGTTTGGTCGTTTTGAGAATATCGATCAGCTTGCGCAGCATGGTTTCCTCGCCGCTTGTGTGCAGGAACAGGGCTTGCAGGCTGTTCTTGGCGTCTTCCAGCTGGTCCGGTCGCAGCAGCGCGTGCTCTTCGATGAAGGCGAGCGTCGTCATCGACACGAGCGCTTCGCGGTACTGGGGTTCAGCGGGTTTGTCATCAAGCTTCATGGCAGGCATGCGGCGATTACGGCGTTCCTGGACACGGCCAAAAAGATGATTGTACGGGCCGACTGGCTTTATCCTGGTGCTTCATTATAAATTATACAGTACTTGCGCAGGTTTATTTGCCCGATCGGGTGGAAGCTGGAAAGATGTCGACGGACGGCGGGGATTGAACTTGCGGCATGCAGACCCCATCTAACCAGCGTCAAATCGGTTCACCTGACTGGAGAATTCACATTCTATGAAACGTGTTCTGCTGTTCGTAGCAACCAACATCGCCGTCCTGCTTGTGCTCAGCATCTCGGCGAATATCCTGATCAGGGCATTAGGGATCCAGGAGTTGCCCGGGGGACTTAATCTTCAGTCCCTGATCATCTTCGCCGCCGTGATCGGTTTTGGCGGTTCGTTCATCTCGCTGGCCATGTCGAAGTGGATGGCCAAGAGGGCGACCGGTGCCACTGTCATCGAGCAGCCGCGCAACGGCACCGAGCAGTGGTTGTTTGATACTGTGCGACGCTTGGCCAAGCAGGCCGGCATCGGCATGCCGGAAGTGGCGGTTTATGATGCTCCGGATATCAATGCCTTCGCCACCGGCATGCGTCGTGACGCGGCGCTGGTCGCCGTCAGTACCGGCCTGTTGCAGGCCATGGACAAGAACGAGGCCGAGGCGGTGTTGGGTCATGAGATCACGCACGTTGCGAACGGCGACATGGTGACGCTGGCCCTGATTCAGGGCGTGTTGAACACCTTTGTGATCGTGCTGTCACGCGCTGTCGGATATTTTGTCGATCGCGTGCTGCTCAAGAACGAACGCGGTTTCGGCGTTGGTTATTTTGTCAGCAGCATCGCGGCGCAGATCGTGCTCGGCATCCTGGCGAGCATGATCGTCATGTGGTTCAGCCGCCAGCGCGAATTCCGCGCTGATCGGGGCGGCGCCAAACTGGCCGGCCGCGAGAAGATGATCGCGGCGCTGCAACGCCTCAAGGCGGTGCACGAACCCGCACAACTGCCCGAGCAGATGGCCGCTTTTGGTATTTCCAGCGGACAGGTCGGCGGTTGGAAGCGCCTGTTCATGTCGCATCCACCCCTGGACGAGCGTATCGCCGCGCTGCAGCAGTCACACTGATTGCTGATCGACGAAACCGAACCCGCCGGGCGAAAGCCCGGCGGGTTTTTTTTCCACTCCATGAATGTATGCGGTGACCTAGTCAGGGCAAGACGGTCGCGCCAGGGTTTGCCATACCTCGCCGTTGTCGCGATCCTGCACGAAGGCAACCGCGCCCAGGTCTTTTACCTTCCAGGTTTTTCCCGGATTCAGGCGCTGTTTGAAATGTGCCGTGCCGTCCTTGTTCAGGGGAATCGGGCCAAGCCACCGCCGCGCGACAAATTCATGCCGCAGCGTGCGCCCCTCGTTCTCACCGGCGCGGATCTGGCTGGCAAGATTGTTTTCATACAACACGATGAACAGATCGGCGTTGCCGCCGTTGTCGCGGGCGCGGGCATCGGCGTTGACATCCACCTGGTCAACGTCGTGCGCCAGAGTCAGCGTGATATCCGCGCGCGGCTTTGAGCCGGCGCTTTGAAGGACAGCTTCGCCCTGGCTGCGCCAACGTGGGAATTCCCGTCCATTCAGCAAAAACTGCGGCGTGTAAACAGTGTGAACCCGATGAAGATTCGCCATGGAATACTGCCGCCGGGAAAATAATTTTTGGGAATAGGGATCTTCCCATCCCAGGTCATTCCAGTAGTCCACGTGCAGCGCCAGCGGCACCACCCTGTCGGGATAAAGTCCGTTAGCGCGAAATTTCCCGAGCCATTCATCGGCAGGCGGGCAACTGCTGCAACCCTCGGAGGTGTACAGTTCCAGCAGGGCGGTTTGGGTGTCGCCGCTGCGCGCGGTGCAGGAGGTCGCGCCGGCAGGCGCGACCGACGTGTGGGAGATCAGCAGTCCGGATAACAACAGGGCGGCTTTTCGCATAATTGGTCTATAGTTTGGCCTATATTCACATTCACCCGACTGCCGGGCATGGATTTTTAGTCCATGAGGGGGCCGAATGGTTCACGGGGACGCAACTATTCCGTGATGGCTGTGTCCATATCAGTCGGGTGCTATCCGCCACTTTTTTTCGGGGAGAAGATGCTGATCAAAATGCCTGCCGATATTCCTGCGTCCGAAATCACCCCGAAAGAGGTGTATCGGCAACGCCGGCAATTTCTGCGTCAGGCGGCCGCCGTGGCCGCCGCCGGCGCCTCCGCGGCGCTGTTGCCGTCCGTGGCACGGGCCGGGCAGAAATTCCAGAATCTGCGCAAAAGTCCGCTCTCAACCCAGGACAAACTGACTTCTCTCCAGGACATCACGAGTTACAATAATTTCTACGAATTCGGCTCCGCCAAATCCGATCCCTCGCAAAACGCGAAGGATTTTCGCACCTTTCCCTGGACCGTCAGCATCGAAGGCGAGATCAAAAAGCCCGCCAAATACCAGTTCGAGGATTTTCTCAAGCACTATCCGCTGGAAGAACGCATTTATCGGCTGCGTTGCGTCGAAGCCTGGTCCATGGTGGTGCCGTGGGTGGGTTTCCCCCTGGGTGACCTGGTCCGCCGTCTCGAGCCGACTTCGCGCGCCAAGTATGTCGAGTTCACCACGTTGTACGATCCGGAGCAGATGCCCGGCCAGAAACCGGGATTGTTCGGCACCGGGCTTGACTGGCCGTATGTCGAAGGATTGCGTCTTGACGAGGCCATGCACCCGCTCACTATCTTGGCGGTGGGCCTTTACGGCGAAGTCATGCCGAACCAGAACGGAGCGCCGACCCGGCTCGTGGTGCCGTGGAAATACGGTTTCAAGAGCATCAAGTCCATCGTCAAAATCCGCTTTGTCGAAAAGCAGCCGTTGACCACCTGGGTCAAGGCCAATTCCCATGAGTATGGATTTTATTCAAACGTGAATCCCATGGTGGATCATCCACGCTGGAGCCAGGCTTCCGAGCGTCGCATCGGCGAGGACTCCCTGTTTTCCCCCAAGCGCAAGACGCTCATGTTCAATGGCTATGCCGAGCAGGTGGCATCGTTGTATTCCGGCATGGACCTGAAAAAGTTTTTCTGAATCCTGTTTCACGGCGTCATGCCAAGCCCCGCCATCCATAAAATATTCAAGCCAGCGCTGTTCGCGGCGGCGCTGATCCCGCTGGCGTGGCTCGTTTATCGGGCCGTCAATAATGATCTCGGCGCCAATCCCGTCGAATCCATCAACCGTTATACCGGCGGCTGGGTGTTGCGTTTCCTCATGGTCACGCTCGCGGTCACGCCGTTGCGACGGTTGACGGGATGGAACGCGTTGCTGCGTTACCGGCGCATGCTGGGGCTGTTCGCGTTTTTTTACGCCTGTTTGCATTTCCTGTCCTATGTCTGGCTCGACCAGTTCTTCGTGCTTCCGGACATCATCAAGGATGTGACCAAGCGGCCTTACGTCACCGTGGGCTTCGCCAGTTTTCTGATGCTGATCCCGCTGGCCGTGACCTCCACGAACGCCATGGTTCGCCGGCTGGGAGCGAAGCGCTGGCAGCGGTTGCATCGCCTGGTTTATGCCATCGGCTTTGGTGGCGTGGTGCATTTTCTGTGGCTGGTGAAATCCGATCTCCGCGAACCGCTGATTTACGCCGCCATTCTGATCCTGCTCCTGGGTTTCCGGGTTTGGCACAAGGTCCGCCAGTCGTCCGGTGTCGCCGCCGTTTCCGGCGCCGTTCAGTAAATTCCATCTTCTGGCGGCAAGCGCATCGAAAGCTGAATTCCCGCTGCCGGCACACAGGTCGTGCCGGCAGCGGTGACGAGGCTTGCCAGCCCCGGGGCAAAATGAAATGATTTGCCTCGATACAAGAATTTTTCGAGCAAGATGGACATCGATCTTCTCAAGACCTTTCTCGAGGTCTATCGCACGCGTCACTTCGGCCGGACCGCGGAAAACCTCTACCTGACCCAGTCGGCGGTGAGCGCGCGCATCCGCTTGCTCGAGGAAACGCTGGGCGCGCCGCTGTTCACGCGCACGCGCAACGACATCCAGTTGACGCCGGCCGGTTCGCGCCTGCTGAAATACGCCGAAGCCATCCTGAACGCCTGGAATCGCGCGCGCCAGGATGCGGCGCTCGGAGAAGAGGATAAGGTTTCGCTCGCCATCGGCGCGTCCTTCAGTTTGTGGGACATTTTGTTACAGGATTGGATGCACCGTCTGTACGGCACGATGCCGCGCGTGGCCTTGCAGGCCGAGGCGCATGGACCGGAATTGCTGATCCGGAAACTGCTTGACCGTGCCCTTGACGTAGCCTTCATGTTCGAGCCGCCCCAGATGGCGGAACTCGAAGTGCGCGAAGCGGCGTCGATCAAATTGATCATGGTGGCGGACCGACCCCGGCTCAGCGCGCGCGAGGCCGTGGGCAACGGCTACATCATGGCCGAATGGGGCACATCGTTTGCCATCGCGCATGCCCGACACTTTCCCGACATGCCGCCACCCGCGGTACGCATGGGTCTCGGGCGCATGGCGCTGGCGTTTCTGTTATACAACGGCGGCGCCACGTATCTGGCGGAACAGATGGTCAGCGAGTATCTTGCCTCGGGACGTTTGTACCGCGTGGACGATGCCCCGATCATTGATCGCCAGGTCTATGTTGTTTACCCGCTTGCCAGCGAGCGCAAGCCGCTGCTGGAGCAGGCGCTGAGCCTGTTGGCGTCGCGTCAACCGGCCAATACAGCGACCTACGCGGCTGAACCGATGCTTTGAGCCGGTTGTTTCGACCATTCACAAGGCGCTGTTTCTCACCGCAAAGGCGTACAATTTTGTCGGGAACAAAATTGGACGCGTGCAGTGCGCCCGCGGGGGGCGCGCCAGGGATGGCGGGCGTCAAAGAGCACAAAGGTTTGTATTTTAAAATTCTTAAGTTTTCTTTGCGTCCTTCGCATCTTTGCGGTAAAGAATCATTAATCAAAGTTTCCCCAGAGAGGAGTCCACATTGCAATCGCAGCTTCACGGGACAACGATATTATCGGTGCGCCGTAACGGGCACGTCGCCATCGGCGGCGATGGTCAGGTCACGATGGGCAACACCGTCATGAAGGCGAACGCGCGCAAGGTGCGCCGCCTGTACAAGGATCAGGTGATTGCCGGATTTGCCGGCGGCACGGCCGATGCTTTCACGCTGTTCGAGCGTTTCGAGAGCAAGTTGGAAAAGCACCAGGGGCAACTCACACGCGCCGCCGTGGAACTGGCCAAGGATTGGCGCACCGACCGCCTCCTGCGCCGCCTCGAGGCGCTGCTGGCGGTAGCGGACAAGACCGCCTCGCTTGTCATCACCGGTCAGGGTGACGTCATCGAGCCGGAAGGCGGACTCATCGCCATCGGTTCCGGCGGGCCGTACGCGCAGGCGGCGGCACGTGCCCTGATGGAAAACACCGAGCTGAATGCGCGCGCGATCGTCGAGCAGGCCTTGAATATCGCTGCGGACATCTGCATCTACACTAATCGCAACCTTACCATTGAAGAGCTTCAGGGTTAATCATGTCGGAAATGACCCCGCGGGAAATCGTCCAGGAATTGGACAAACACATCATTGGCCAGTCGGCCGCCAAGCGCGCCGTCGCCATCGCGCTGCGCAACCGTTGGCGCCGCGCGCAGGTCAAGGATGAAACGTTGCGCGCCGAGATCACGCCCAAGAATATTTTGATGATCGGCCCGACCGGCGTCGGCAAAACCGAAATCGCGCGCCGACTGGCCAAACTCGCCAACGCGCCCTTCATCAAGGTCGAGGCGACCAAATTCACGGAAGTCGGCTATGTCGGACGCGAGGTCGATTCGATCATCCGCGATCTCGTGGACATGGCGGTCAAGATGACGCGTGTGGAGGAAATGTCCAAGGTCCGCGTTCGCGCCGAGGACGCCGCTGAGGACCGGATGCTGGATATCCTGGTCCCGCCCGCGCGCGAGGTGGGATTTGCCGTGGGCGAGGCTGCGCGCCCCAGCGATGGTGCGGCGCGTCAGATGTTCCGCAAAAAGCTGCGCGAGGGCTCGATGGACGATCAGGAAATTGAAATCGAGACGTCAGCACCGGCCATGGGCGTGGAGATCATCACCCCGCCTGGCATGGAGGAAATGACCAGCCAATTGCAGGGATTGTTTCAGAACATGGGTGGTCGCCGCACCCGCCCGCGCAAGGTCAAAATACGCGAGGCGCGCAAACTGCTGACCGAGGAGGAAGCGGCCCGGCTCGTCAACGAGGAAGACATCAAGGGCTGGGCCTTGCAACGCGTCGAGCAGCACGGCATCGTGTTCATCGATGAGATCGACAAGATTGTCGGCCGCAACGAAGGGCGCGGACCGGATGTCTCGCGCGAGGGCGTGCAGCGCGACCTGTTGCCGCTGGTGGAAGGCTGCACGGTTTCAACCAAATACGGCATGGTCAAGAGCGACCATATTCTTTTCATCGCTTCGGGCGCGTTCCATCTTTCCAAGCCCTCGGATCTCATTCCCGAGCTGCAAGGCCGTCTGCCGATCCGCGTCGAGCTCGACCCTCTCAACGCCGAGGACTTCGAGCGCATCCTGACCGAACCCGACGCCTCGCTCACCGAGCAGTACAGCGCCCTGCTGGCGACGGAAGGGCACAGACTTGAATACACGCCCGATGGTGTGCGCCGCATCGCCGAGGTGGCGTGGCAGGTGAACGAGCGTACTGAGAACATCGGCGCACGCCGCCTGCA